>OCLF01000045.1_pt1 | contig 40300 bp, 28 predicted proteins | sample 1502881 | NCBI WGS metagenome assembly OCLF01 (sample SAMN03418267, study PRJEB22391) | human gut metagenome | biome: human-gut; feature: organic feature; material: feces | host: Homo sapiens | place: Tanzania | collected 2013-01
TGAAGTATTTTAGTAAAACAACAAGAAAAGTGTAAAGTAAAATCAGTTAAAGTCAGAATGATCTTTTTGAAAAAGCAAACATATATAATAATACTTCCCCAATTAATATATAAAAAATGCCCAAGTAATATATAATACTTTGCCAAGTAATATAATATTACTTTTTCTATTCTTTCCGAAAGGTGACCGTTCTGTCTTCGATATAACATACAAACTACCGTAACAGACAAAAAAGAATGGCTTCCTTGCTTTGGCAAAGCACCAAAACAAGAAAGCCATTTATTGTCAATCAAAAGCTTGATTTATTTCTTGATTAGAAATAATAAGCCAAGCCAATCTGCCATGCGTTAGTGCGACCGTTCTTGCTGAACAAGTTCTGACCAGTCTCGCCCAATGCCTTAGACACAGTCATGTCGCCAGTCTTACCACAAGCGATGTTGTAGTTGGCTGAGAGCTGGAGATGGCTGAGGAGCATTGCGCCTACACCAACGTTGACGCTGAATGTAGATGACTTAAGGCGCCACTCGCCCATGTCCTTGAAGATTGACTGGTTCTTGTCGCCCACGTTGAAGCCGAACTGCGGACCGGCAAACAGGAAGATGCTTGCTGTGCTGCCCAAACCGAAGCCGTAGCGAACGTTGATAGGAATGTTGACAGACTGAGTCTTGAAGTTGCTCTCAACCTCTGCGCCCTCAACCTCAGCCTTGGCCTTTGCCTCGCGCTGGTCGTAGAGAGCCGAAGCGTCAATGCCCAAACCTACAACGGGAAGGGTGAACTTCAATGTAGGACCAATGAAGAAACCTGCGCGGTTTTCAGCATCCAACACTTTTGAGTCGAGACTCATGCTTGTAACGTTAAGACCGCCCTTAATACCAAACTTAACCTGCGCCTCTGCACTGTTGGCAGAGAACAGCATTGCAGCGGCAAGCACTGCAGTAGTAAAAATCTTTTTCATACCTTTTTGTTCTTTGTATTATTGATTAATGACGCTAAATATTTATTGATTAATGACGCTGACGGCGCACCGTTACACGAGCTGAGCCTGACGAAGAGCCGCTTGAAGAGCTCGACGGACGCGACTTCTTCACCTTTGTTGATGATGCGGAAGAGGCTGATGATGATGAAGAGCCACGTGCACGGCGGTTCTTCTTGGCAAGAGCCTTGGCCGCCTTCTTGTCGATACGGGCTATGCTGTCGAGAGAGTCCTTAGGCTCGGGCTTGCCCCAAAGGTTCTGCTCGAAGTCGGCAAGCTCCTTCTCGATGCGCTTCTGCTCCTTAGCCATGGCAGAGTCGGTGGGACAGTACTGGGCGAGAGTCTTGCCAAGCATATTTGTGGTCTTGTAGATCTTGCCCTTGTACATATTCTTGGTGAAGTAATCGTCCATCGACATCACGGCTGCGTTGTTGAGATTGCTGGTCATGATAGTCTGCTTGGTGAGATATGGAGCAAGGTCGTCGTATTTCACCCAGAAAAGAGGATAGCTTGTACCCCCGTCGCCAAAGTCGTCGTCACGCTTAAGGATAGGACAGATGGCAAGCACCTTTGTGTGGAAGGCAGCGTTGCGGTCGTCGAAATAGGTAGACTCCTTGATGTAGTAGGCTGTCACCTCGCGCGATGGGATGTCGCTGTCGTCGATGCGTATACCACGGTCGGTGCGCTCGTAGAAGATGTGGTAGTTGTCGAGAAACGACTTAAGGTTAATCTTAGAGTCGTCGCTGAACACCTCGTTGCCGTCCAAGCGATACTCATAGGCTGTGACCGAACGGCGCAGCACGAGTTTGAAGATATACGTGAAAAGGTTCATCTGCGAGCCTACCGGCTCTACGGGATAGTAGAGTCCGGCATTAGCCTCATCGGTGAGCGTTATCTCACGATAGATGTCGCGGCGCCACACCACATCCTCATCCATAGCCTTCTGCGTGGGGAAGGATATCTGGGCACGCACACTCAAGCCCTGCTCCTTCTGCTGTTGCTGCTGTGCCTGCTCTCGACGACGTGCCGCCGGCTGAGCCGAAGCGATGTCGGCACAGAAGAGTGCGGCCAGCAATATTGTAAGCAATTTCTTCATTTGTATTCTTGGTTGAATTAATAATCTTTACTTCACTATCACCTCCATCGACCCTGCCAACTGGCGTGTGATGCCATCAGGACCCACAGCCTTGATGCGCGAGATATAGAAACGCTTGCCACGCGAGAGCTTGCGGAATGTACCGCGCTGACGGTCGGAGAAGTTGGCTCCATTGCTTGCCATTGGCACTGCGTTGCCCATATTGTCGAAGAACACTGCCTCGAAGCTCACCACCTTGAACTGAATGTCGAGAATGCCGTCGTCGATGGCTGCCTTTATGCCTTGCACATCCATGAGCGAAGCCTTGGAGAGTCCGCCACCACGGAAGCGGTCGGTGCCTACAGAGATATAAGCAGCTGGGTCGGGAAGCTTGCGCACATGGAATGTGAACTTGCCCATCTGGCGCGACTTGCCATTGTCGTTGCTTGCAACGCTAATGGTGACATCGCTGCCCACAGCCGAGGGGCGTGCTATATAGCGTCCCATGCCTATGCTGCGGAACGAACCGCCCGACATAGATGCCTGCACGGCATTGAGAGGCACACCTGGTATGCTTACGCTGATTGGGTTGTCGTAGCCTGCATAAAGCACATTCATAAGGTCGGCGGACACTGTGGCGCTGGGCGCAACAACAGTGTACTTCTGAGTGAAGTCGCGACGTATGACGTTGCCTGCTCCATCGCGCATGGTGATATATCCGCCAAACTGATGCTCGCCCACTGCTCCTGCCGTGAAACGATAGAGACCATTGTTAACACGCTGACCGCCTACATATATCTCGGGCTGCTGAGTGGTGTCGACGGCTGCCATTACTATCTGAGCGGCAAACTGGTCGCCACTGATGACAGTACGCGATTCGGGGATGACGAAAGCCGAGAGTTTGTTAACGCGTATGTCCTTCATGTCGATGTTCGACACAAGAGTGTGGAGCACTTCGCCCTCGGCATAACGCACATCGCTCTGCAACTTCGACAAGAGGGTTACGGCTCCTGCCACAGGCATATCCTCAAACATATACTCCTGCCAGTTCTTGCCCATGGTGTGAGCGTTCTTGGGGAGTTTTGTAGTAAGGTTGCTCTCGATGATGCTGCGCTGATGGGCATCGCTCACCATAGCGAGAATGCGCTCGCGGAATGAATTGATAGCATTGTATAGACGGCGTCCCTGACCGGTGCCTGGAGCAAGCATCACATGGCTTGCGGCCTCAAGATTGTCCTTATTCTTAATGTCGAACACGTTGGCATCCTTACCGTCGGCCTCGCGCACAATCTCAAGCTTGAGCTGTTGGGCGTAGTTGTAGAGCGAGTCGCTCATACGCTTCACCGCCGTAGCCTTGTCAAACCACTCCTTCACCTTGGCAGGGTTAGCCTTCATCTGATCTGCAAACCCATCGTAGAGCACTTGGTTCTCCTTCGACGAGTTGGCTGTGGTGCGGTTAAGGCTCTCCTCCACAACGGAGAATCCGTTGAGCACCTCAGAGGAGATGTTCAACGCAAGCATCGCCATGAGCACCACATACATGAGGTTGATCATCTTCTGGCGAGGAGAAACCGGTCTTTTCTTTATTGCCATTTACTCTTTCACCTTTAAGTTCATGTTTACAGTCATAGCCTCGATCATGCGGGCATAGATGCTGTTGAGCTGCTCAATCTGCTGAGCCATCTTGCGACTCTGGTCGTTGATTTGGTCGATAGTGCCAATCTGCTGGCTTGCTCCCTTAAGCTGCATCTCGTATACCTTGCAGATACCAGTGAGGGTGCGGTTGAGGTTTTCCATCTCCTCGCTGTCACGGGTGAGGCGCACACTCTGCTCCGACACCTTCTGAAGGGTCTCTGTAAGATTCTTCAGCTGCTCGAGATAAGCCGACTGGGCATCGGCAAGCTGAGCGACAATCTCCTGGTTGGCTGCTATCTCGGCAGCGGCAGCTGCTGTATCAACAGCGGCGGCATTGGATACTGTAGCGGCATTGGATACTGTAGCGGCATTAGATGCTGTTGTTGATGTTGACGCACCACCTATAATTATAGTGCCACCACCATGCACATTGCCCGGAGCGTAATTGCCATTGCGCTCTGCCTCATATTCAGCCTCAGCCTCTTCCTCCTCGCGGTCGATTTCCTCCTCGTCAATATGTGTAGGCAGGTCCTTGCCATCTTGGGTCTTGTCGAACGGACGGTCGAAAGCCGAGAGGAAGAACACCAGCACCTCAGTGCCCATACCGGCAAACAACATGAAGTTGGCACCCGGAAGGTGGGTGAGCTTGAAGAGTGTACCGAGAATTACGACCGACGCACCCCAGCTATAGGCATAGTTGAGGAATGTCTGTCCGGGAACGCTATCCATCCACTTCTGCAGATGATAGACTATATTGAACTTACTGTAAACTGTCATTGTCTCCTTGTTTTTTATTTCTTGTTCTTTTTGCCCTTACTCTTCACGCTTGATGTGCTTGCCAAACTGCGCACACAACGGAAGCCGATATAACTGCGTGGTTGGTTTTGATACTCCCATGTGCGCCATGCCGAGCGGATGAACGACTCGGGGTCTTTCCATGAACCTCCACGCACACTCTTCTTCTTAAGTCGGTAGGGGTCTTCCTTAGCCGCGTTGTACTGCAATGTAGGGTTGAGGTCGTTCATTGCCTCTACGCCTGCCTCGGTGTAGATGGTGCTTGTCCATTCAGCCACGTTGCCTGCCATATCGAAGAGTCCGTTGCTGTTGGCTCCATATATTCCCACCTTCGATGTGATTAGGTTGCCGTCCTTGGTGTAGTTGCCGCGGTCGGGCTTGAAGTTGGCAAAGAAACATCCGTCGCCACTCTTCACGCTTGGGTCTTCCCACGGGAACTCAGTTCCCGACTTGCCACGTGCGGCATACTCCCATTCTGCCTCGGTGGGCAGACGATAGCGTTGCACATAACGTGCCTCCGGACCAAGACCCTTGAGCAGATAATCGGTGCGCCAAGCACAGAAGGCGTTGGCCTGCTCCCATGTAACTCCCACTACGGGATAGTCGTTGTAGGCAGGGTTGGAATAATAGTTGCGCAGATACACCTCGTTTTCGGCATTCTGGAAATCGTTCACCCAAACGGTTGTGTCGGGATAGACATTCACGATGTAGGTGTTAAGGAAGTCCCACGGACCGCTGAGCTGGCGGTTGATAGTCTCGCGCACGATGCGTCCCTCGTCGTCTACATAGGCGGTGTCCTTGGAAATCATCACCACCTCGTCGGGATTGACAGTGACATCGGTATTGAGATTTCGCTCCTCGGGATTAAGTCGGTTGCGGCGCAAGGCAGCTGCCGTATAGTCGTACACCTCGTAGCGATAGTTCATCTGACGGTAGTCGAGCATCTTCTCGCCCGTAATAGGATTGCGTGTATATACGCTCTCTATGGCGCGAAGCTCGTCCTCATTGGGTTTGCGAGGCAAGGGTTTCTTCCAGTTGAGGTGCGGAGTGACGGGGTCGCCATTCTTATCCTCGGTTATCATGTACGTCTCATCGCCACCATACTGTGGGTCGGCAAGGCGTGTGCGGATGATACTGTCGCGCACCCAAGCCACAAACTGCTTGTATTTGGAGTTGGACACTTCGGTCTCGTCCATCCAGAATCCGTCGACCGACACATCCTTCACTGGAGTCTTCTTGCCCCACAGCGAGTCTTGCTTGTCGATACCCATGTGCAGATAGCCACGGTTCACCTTCACCATGCCATAGGGAGTAGGCTCAACGAAGGAGCGTCCGCCTATTCCCACAACCTCGCCTCCACGTCCAGAGGAAGAGGCTGCCCTGCCGCCGAAGCAGCCGGTGAGAATCATGGAGAAAGCCATGATGCCTAATAGTAATATGCTTTTTCTTGTTTTCATCTATGATTGATTTTATTATTCTGAATTTTACAATCAGTCTTTCTTTTTACCTAATGCTACAGGGTTCTCACACTCTTGTGCAGGTTTTTGCCTTTCTTCACAAGGTTGAGGTCCATCTGGTAGCCCACGAAAATCTCGTGGCTGCCGTTGCCGGGGTTTATGGCAGACGTGTACATCTCGTAGGAATATCCCATAACAATGCCGTGTACATTACCGCCGATGAGCACCGTAACTGAGTTGGTGGGCGAATAGCTTGCTCCAAGATACATCATCTTCTTGTCGTTGGTGTAAACAAGCCGACCGCTTATGTCGCCTCGCCAAGCCACACCATCGGTGCGCACAAGGAAGGATGGTTTGAGTGTGAGATAGGGGTTGCGCAAGCGAATGTCGTAGCCGCCCGTGGCATAATAGGTGGCATCCACCTGAAGCTCGTTGCGCTCGCCGAGGTTTACAAGGGGTGAGTTGAGGTGCTGTGCCGAGAGACCTACATACCAGTTGCGGTGGGTGTAGTATAGTCCCAAGGCGAGGTCGATGGCGTTGCCGTCGAGCTTTGTCGAAGAGAAAGCGGGGTCGTTGGAGTCCTCAAGGTCGACTTTTGTTCCGTCGAAACTCTCGCTTAGCAGTCCTGCCGACACACCCATTGACAGCTGACCTCCAAAGAGCTTTGTCTTGTAGGCGTATTGCAGGGCAAGACGCTTGTGTGTGAACAGACCAATCTTGTCGTTCATAAACTGCACTCCGGCTCCGTGGTATGACTTCATGAAGATGAAGGGCATATCGGCTCCGGCATACATTGTCTGCGGATTGTTCTTGAATCCGGCAAGGTCCATGGCGTAGGCAGCCGACACATTGAGCTTTGACTGTTTACCCACGGCAGCTGCATTGAACGACGGCTCCATGTCGAAGTAATGGGCGAAGGACACGTCGTACTGCGCATGGCTCCTGACGGAGACAAGCGTAAGCAGCATGATGATTATTATTATTTGATAGCGTTTAAACACGTTAGTATAACGCCAGTTTCACACGAATATTGTAAAAATAAAAGAAAAAGTGGGATTTTTAGTTTTGAATTGTGAATGTTGTGTTTTGAATCATAATATTTAAAACATTAAGGCAACATTGTGCTAATGTTTTTTCTGTTTATCACCGTATATATTTTCCGTAGGCTCGGAAAACATATACGGTGTTTTAAATGTTTTTGTCTTATTTCACAACCTTCTTGCCATTGACAACATACATACCCTTGGCGAGTCCGTCAAGAGCCTTGGCTGTCTCGACACTACTGTTGAATCGGCGCACGGTTCTGCCGTCGATAGTGCTTACGACAGTAGGACGGTTGAGAGCCGACGCATTGTCGTGGATGGAGATTATGGCTGTGGTATTCTCCTTGGTGACATCCTTCACGAGATAATGTCCTTGGCCGTCGACATCTTTCAACACCTCGAAATAGGATGTTGCAGTAACGTTGCTCACGTCGGCAGTCTGAGTGCTCTTGTCCTTGGCAAACACAAAGCTCACATAGTCGGTGGGCGTGTTGATGCTAAACGACTTGGCAAACCATTTCTTGCCATTATGCTCGGTGGCTGTAGCGACTTTATCGCCAGGCCAGTCCTTGTTGGCTGGTCCATGAGTCTCGTCGCCTCCCCATGTCCAGAAGTAGGCATGGTCCCAACCCACATTGTCTGTATTGACATACACAGAGATTGGGTAAGGTTTGAAACTCTTCACCTCGTAGGAGCGGGTCTCCACTCCACTCACGTTTCCATCTACGAGCAATCCCACCTTGAGCGTAATGTTGCCCTCGGGCAATGTGATTGCAGTGCCATTAGCCACAACATTGCTCTTGGCTGTTGGCTCGGAGCCATCGAGAGTATAGGCAATCTTGGCATCGGCATTGGCAGAAATGGCACGCAGAGTGACCGTAGGCTCATTGTAGTAAGTTCCCGACGGCAGCGACGGCCATGCTGTCTCCAGCGATGTCTCAAGGAAGTAGCGCCAGTGGTAGCCCTCGGCAGCAAGCGCATAGCCATTGCCCGGCTCATAGCTGTTGGCTGTTTTACCCACAGCAACACGCAGTTTTCCATTCTCACCAGTTGTGGTGAACACGAATCGAGCTGATGTGCTTTCCTCGCTGTTGTACTTGCTCTCGTTGTTGATGCCTGCACGGTTGCGCAGGAGAATCATGTTCTTGAGGTCCTGCTTGCAGTCGATCCAATGCTTGTAGAACACGCACGGAGTGCCTGGCATTGCCAATAAGTAAGCGTTGGCGGCGAGAGTGTCCTTGCGTAAAGGGTCGTTCTCGTTGTCGGCACGTTTCTCTGTGTCGTGGTTCTCCACAAAGGTCACGGCATAACGCTTGTAGGTGTCGTTTGTGGCAAGACCGCCTGTTGAGAGTTTTGCCCAATTGCCATTGTTGGCGGCATCGCGCACGGTGTAGCGGATGGTGAAGTCGAATGTAGCCGACTGAATCTTGTCATTCACCTTGGTAGCCTGAAGCCACTTCATAAGCACCGACTTGTTGCCGTCCCAATACTCTCCTACCGAGAATTCGGGATTGACAGTAGAGTTGTACAAACCAGTGAACTTACCGTCGTAGCCCTTGGTCATGTCGTAGCGGAATCCGGTATAACCGAAGTCGTCGATAAGCATACGCAGATAGTCGATGACTGTGTTCTGCACATTCTCAGAGTTATGGTCGAGATCGCGCATTCCGCTCCAATCCTCGCCCGAGTCGTTGTTAGCGCTAAGGCTAACGCCTTTTTGCTTGGCAGCCGTGGCAGCCTTGCCTTTGTCGTCGTTGGCACAGACATCGGTAGAGGTCATGGTGTAGGTCTTGCCGTTGTAGGTCTCGGTGGGGAAGTCGAACCAATCCTTTATTGTTCCACGGTGATTGATTACGACGTCGGCTATGGTGCCAATGCCCTTCTGCTTGAATGTCTTGATCATTGAGCGGAGCTGAGCCTCCGAACCGAACGACGAATTGTAGTTGCTGAACCAGTAAAGGTCGTTGTAGCCCATCGACTTTCCGCCACAATATGCACTCTGCGGAACCCACACGAGCTTGAAATACTGGGCGAACTCGTCTGCCTGACTTTCAAGATTTGTCCATTGCGAGGCATCGAAGCTGTCCCAATAGAAACCCTGAAGCATCACACCCTGATATTTGGATGGCCAGCCTTGGGCTGAAGCGGATAGCGGAAGCAATCCTAATCCACAGATTAAGCTTGCTATTGATTTGGAAAATTTGGTCATTGTTGTTTTAGACTTAAAAAAAGTAACAGTTGAGAATACCCTCCTCCTATTTCTACATACTAAGAACCAAGACTCCTCTTGGCTGCAATTTCACATCCTTCGTAAGGTCAATCTTACGACCCGTAAGAACGTTTGTTGCCTCCTTGCGGTTGCCAATTATCTCGGCATAACGCTCTGTCTTCATTGTGGCAGCCTTTGATGTGCCATTGATTACGGTCATCACAGCCTTGTCGCCAAGAGTGCGAGCCACCACATACACTCCCTTCATGGGGATGAACTGAGTCTGCTTGCCCTTGGTTATGACTTCGTTGCCCTGTCGCCAATGCAGCAGTCGGCTTGTCCAGCGGAACATGTCCTGCTCTGCCTTTGTGCGCTCTGCCTTGTTGAAGGCATTGCGTGTGTCACCAGGGAAACCTCCAGGGAAATCGCGGCGCACATTGCCATCAGTCACCTGCTTTGTGCCGTTCATCATTATCTCTGTGCCGTAGTAGAGCTGCGGAATGCGGTTGACGGTGAGCAAGAGAGCGAGTGCCTGCTTAAGTGCAAGCGAGTCCTGACCCTCGCCAAGGAAGCGGTCGGTGTCGTGGTTTTCGATAAACGCCATCACATACGACGGGTCCACATACAGATAGTCGTAGCAGAGTGAGTTGTAGATGCGGTTGAAACCATTCCACCAGTCGTCGGTCTCCTCATGCTTAGCCTGATTGAGCTTGTCGAAGAACGAGAAGTCCATGACGGTCTTGAGGTTGGAGTTTACATCCGAGAGAGGCGAGTCCTTCTGCCATGCGGCGGTGTAGGCAGGCTCGGTAACCCATGTCTCGCCCACGGTGTTGAAGTTGGGATATTCCTCGTTGAGCACCTTCATCCAGTGGGCCATACCCTTGCGGTCGGCATAAGGATAGGTGTCCATGCGGATGCCGTCGATGCCAACAGTCTCAATCCACCATTCCGAGTTCTGAATGAGGTAAGTCATGAGGTGTTGGTTGCGCTGGTTGAGGTCGGGCATTGTAGGCACAAACCAACCGTCCACTGTCTCGTGCAAGTCAACCTTCGATGCGTATGGGTCGAGCACAGGAGTGAGCTTATAGCTTGTCTGCAGATACTTGTCGTTGGTCATCTGGTCGCCGTCCATCGTCTTTGTCTTCACGGCGTTCTTCTGATTTTCGGGAGCAAGCCATTCGGGAGTGTTAAACCAATCCTTTGTAGGCATGTCCTTCACCCAAGGATGGTCGAAGCCACAGTGGTTGAAAATCATGTCCATCACCACCTTCAATCCCTTCTTGTGGGCATCGTCAATGAGCTGGCGATAGTCGGCGTTTGAGCCGAAGCGTGGGTCAACGCGATAGTAGTCGGTTGTGGCATAGCCATGATAAGAGCTCTGTGTGCCGTGGTCGGGAGAGTCGTTCTCCAATACCGGAGTGAGCCAAAGGGCTGTAACGCCAAGTTCGTTGAAATAGTCAAGGTGCTGGCGAATGCCCTCAAGGTCGCCGCCATGACGCAGCGACGGCTGCTTGCGGTTTACTGTATATGCTTTCAATCCTTTGACATTAATGTTCTTGCCACTCGAAGCGAAACGGTCGGGCATAAGCATATAGAGAACGTCGGCATTGGTGAAGCCCTTGCGGTCGTCGCCACTCATGTCGCGCGACTTAAGCTCATACTTCACGTTGGTCTTGCCCTTGGCAGCACGGAACTGAAGATTCATTGTTCCGGGCTGAGCATCCTTAACGTTCATGTAAACGAGCAGATAGTTTGGACTGTCGAGACGCACAAGCGAGTCGATGCGCACGCCGGGATAATCGGTAGTAACCTCGGCAGAACGTATATCCTTGCCGTAGACCATGAGCTGAACCTGCGGGTTCTTCATACCTACAAACCAGTTGGTAGGATCTATGCGGTCGATTTTCTGGGCTGCACTCATATTGATGTTGCTTGTCAATAAGAGGGAAAGGAGAAGTCCTGCCTCCTTGCCCTTTCTCTTTAATGAGGAGAGTTTTATATTTTTTAAGTTCATAATTATTTAGGTGTTGATGTTCACTTAAATCTTTTAATCATGCACAATCAACGCCGACTGTGGAGCCACAGTCACCGTCTTGCCACTCACCAGGCCAATGCCACCGGCATTCACCTTGCCATTGGCAACAACCATTGTGTAGCTGCCCTCAGGCACGTTGACAGTCTGTGGAGTCTTCTGCGAGTTGAGTATCACAATAATGTTCTTCCAAGAGTCGCCGCCGGCATTGTCCTTAAGCTGATATGCCACCACTCCTGCGGGAGCATCGAGGAACACAAGATTCTTGCGCACCTCGTCGGCAGAACCCATGCGGAAGGCAGGATGCTGCTTGCGCAGAGAGATAAGACCCGAATAGTAGTCGAACACTTGCGGATAACGCTTCATGTTGTTCCAGTCGAGGCGGTTGATTGAGTCGGGCGAGCGGTAGGAGTTGTGCACTCCCTTCTTGTCGCGCAGCATTTCCTCGCCAGCAAGAATGAACGGAACGCCCTGCGATGTGAACACGGCTGTCTGTGCGAGAAGGTCGAGACGTATAAGCTCGTCGTCGCCGATGTACGGGATGCTTGCACGCAGACGGTCGGTGAGGCACATGTCGTCGTGGCAGCTTACATAGGCCACCATCTGCGACGGCTCGTTGGTCCAGGCTGTCTTAGAGTAGTTCACCTTTGTCATGTCTATCTGCGGATGGCTTATCGCTCCTGCAATGCCAAACTTGATGCTCTCCTCCTGACCAGGCACTCCTGCAAGGAAACCGCCCTTTGTGTCATCCGAGAACGGACCGCGCAAGGCATCGCGCATTTCGTCGCTGAAGGCTCCAATGCCATTCAGCTCGCGTGCGTTGGCCTTCATGGCAAGCTTCTCCTGGGGATAAGCGCACGAGCCTGCGCTCCAGCCCTCACCATATATATATATTGAAGGGTCGATCTTGCTCACCACATCGTGTATCTCGTTCATGGTCTCGATGTCGTGGATGCCCATGAGGTCGAAGCGGAAACCGTCGATATGATATTCCTTAACCCAATACTCCACGCTCTCCTTCATAAAGTCGCGCATCAGCTGTTTGTCGGATGCCGTCTCGTTGCCGCAGCCAGAGCCGTCGGAGTATTTGCCTTCGGCTGTCTTGCGGAAGTAATAGTCGGGATAGGTCTTTTGGAAATTCGAGCCGTTGATGTCGAAGGTATGGTTGTACACAACGTCGAGGATGACACGGATGCCAGCCTTGTGGAGAGCCTGCACCATCTGCTTGAACTCACGTATGCGAACCTTAGGGTCGGCAGCGTTGGTAGAGTAAGAGCCTTCGGGCACATTATAGTTGAGAGGGTCGTAGCCCCAGTTGTATTGAGCCACATCGGGCTTCGACTCGTCAATCGAGGCAAAGTCGAACGACGGCAGTATGTGGATGGCATTCACGCCAAGGCGGCGCAGATGGTCGATGGCGGCAGGTTCGGTGAGCGCAAGGAACTTTCCCTTGTTCTTGATGCCAGAGGAGAGGTCCATGGAGAAGTCGCGGTGGTGCATCTCGTAGATTACGAGGTCGCAAGGATTCTTCAATGCCGGACGCACATCGTCGGCCCAGCCTTCGGGGTCGGTGTCTTTAAGGTCGACGATAGCGCCGCGCTTGCCGTTGACGCCTACAGCCTTGGCAAACAGGCCGGGAGTAATGTCGGGCTGTTCCTGGTTGTAGACACTGAACACATAGTATTTGCCCTTGAGGTCGTTCTTTACTGTCAGCTTCCACTTGCCGGCACCAACACGCTTCATCGACTTCACGAGTTGTCCAGCCGTGTCGCTGTCATTATCTGTAATCACAACATTCACCTTCTTCACGTCGGGCGAAGTTGTGAGTTGGAAGGTCGTAGCCTTTGGAGAATACTCCACTTCGTTGAAGGTCTGCGCCAAGGCGTAATGGCCTGTGCAGGTGGAAAGAAGGGAGAGGAGAAGTGTGCGAAACTTCATGTTGATTCTTTAAATTTAGTATTTGTTCAAATTTATCCTTATATATGAGCGGCAATTAGTAGGATGGTATGGCAAGGATGCCATACCTTCCTACTATACGTTAAGATGAGTCTATTTACTTTCTACCTGCCTCGTCAATCAGATCCTTCACCTCATCATTATATTCCTTGTCAGCAATCAGCTGTTCTATCGTCATGTGCATGCGGTAGCGCCAATAGTGCTTCGGGATGGCAGGGATATTGATGCGCTCGGCGTTGGCGTCGGCAAGGCGGATGCGCTCGTCGATGGCAAACCAGTCTTGGAGCGAGAGGACGCAGAGCATTGAAGGTGAAGTGAGCTGACGCGACACGATGTCGCGTGCGAGCCAACCTGGGAGCGGATGAGGAGCGGCACCACCACGATAGAGCATTGTGTTGTAGTACTTCTGTGTGCGGTCGTAGTCCTCGTCCCACCACTGGCGGAGTGTAGGCATATCGTGGGTTGACAATGTGCATACTGAGCGGTAGGGATTGCGCGAGAGATGGCCGAACTCCACAGTCGGGTCCTTAGGCATCGACTGAAGCTCAAGGCTCAGGATGCGAAGCTCATTCATAACCCACTGCACGCAGTCGGGCACCATGCCAAGGTCCTCGGCACACACGAGCATTCGTGTAGCCTGCGAGAGGAGCGGCAGCTTCTTCATAGCCTCGCGATACCAGAAGTCGTTGTTGCGACGATAGTAGTAGTCGTTGTAGAGGCGGTTGAAGGCATCCTTGTCGTTCTGCCAAAGAGCCTCGTACATGAAGTTGAGCTGTGCCGTGATGCGCGGATGGAACATATTCGGGTTCTGACGGTCGCGCACGAAGAGCACGTTCTCTATAAGAGCGTAGAGTCCGTCGCGCAGCCAGATGTCCTTGTCTGTGGTCTTGCCCGCGAAGGCAGCCTCAACCTTGCGCTCGGTGTCGTACTCAGGCTTCAGCGAGAAGATGTCGTCGTGCTCGTGCTGCAAGTATTTCTCCTTCACCTCCTCGGCGTGCTCCTTGAAGATGCGGCTGACAATCCAGTCGGCGATGAACGGCTTGGTGAACAAATCCTCCTGGAAGTTGAGTCCGTAGCTCTTAATCTCCTCGCGGCTCATGGCGAGAGCCGGCTGGAACTGTCCAAGGAGTCCGTGAACGCAGTCGGTAGGTATGGCCCAAATGCGGAAGAAGCCGAGCACATGGTCGATGCGGTAGGCGTCGAAATACTGCTGCATGTTCTGGAAGCGGCGCACCCACCACTGGCAACCGTCGGCAATCATGCGGTCCCAGTTGTATGTAGGGAAGCCCCAGTTCTGTCCGTTCACAGAGAAGCCGTCTGGCGGAGCACCTGCCTGCGAGTCGAGGTGGAAGTATTCTGGCTCATGCCATACGTCGCAACCGTTGCGGTTGACACCGATAGGAATGTCGCCCTTGAGTATCACGCCACGCGCACGGGCATAGTCGTGAGCCGAGCGCATCTGACGGTCGAGCACGAACTGCACATAGTAGAAGAACGCAACATCCTTGAACGCCTTGTTCTGCGGATTGGAGAGCGAGGCGCGGTCGGCCTCGTTCCACTGTGTGTGACCCTTCCACTTGGCAAACTCGCATGTGCCGTTCTTGTCGCGCAGATAGCAATACTGGGCGTAGGGCACGAGCCAATGCTCTGTGTGCTTGAAGAACTCCTTGAAATCCTCTGTCGCGAGCACCTCCTTGCCTTCCTGCTTGAAGAGGAGCTGCAAGTATTTTGTCTTGGCGTTGTTCACGCGCTCGTAGTCGATCTGCGGCAGACCGTTGAGTTCCTCGCGAAGCATCTCGAAGCGGTCGGCCTCAACCTTGTCCTTGAGGGCAGGCAACTGACGGAGGTCGCAAAACTGCGGATGCAGGGCAAAGATGCTTATGCACGAGTAGGGATAAGAGTCGGTCCAGGTGTGGGTGGATGTGGAGTCGTTGATAGGAAGCACCTGGAGCAGGCGCTGGTGGGTTTGTGCCACCCAGTCGATCATCAGCTTCAAGTCGCCGAAGTCGCCCACACCGAAGCTGCCCTCCGAGCGGAGCGAGAACACGGGGATGAGGGTTCCTGCCACCTTCTGGTTGTAGAGAGCGAAGAATGCCTGGTCGAGAACTTCAACACGCACCTCGCCTTGAGGCAACGGCTCTACGCTGAGCGTGCGGTTCAGGCCTGTCTCCCACTCCACTTCGCCCTTGTCGCCAAAGGCAACAAACTTGAACTCGAGGTTCACATTCTCGTCCTTGGCAACGGCTGATGTAGTGCGGCTGCGGTGGATTGAGGCAAAGAGGCTGTCGGCGTCCAAGTCGACTATCCACTCGTTGTGGTTGTGCTCAACCATAGGCAGTGCCTTTGCAAGATTCCAGCAGCCCAAGGCTGGCTGTGCTCCTACAATGTTAAGGCGCATACCTGAGCGCAACTGTGGCGCGCGCACCACAAGGCGCAATGTGGCAGAAGAATCGGTGGCGGGCACTGCCGACTGCACACGGCGGTTAATACAATCGGTGAAAGCCGAGCTGTAGAGATAAGTGTCGCCGGGGAAGTCGGTCCAACGGTCGTTCACCTCGTAGGCATTTGCCTTCGACGCTGTGAGGTCGAGACGGTGCATAATAGTTTTCCACTCTGAGCACTTGATGCCGCGGATACTACGCACGCTGTAGAAATAGTCGTAGCGTGTGGCCTTATCTGGGTCAAGAGTAGTGTTCAGTGTCCATGTCTCGCCATCGTGGGTAGCCATGGCGAGTGCCTTAAACTGGCTCATGTCTAATGCCAAACTTTCGTCCTCGCGTGCCGGGGCGATATTTAGCAGAAGTTCGTCGCCATACGCAGTGCGGTATGGGATGCTGAATGTTACGTTCATATATTGGTTGGTATTTTATAATTGATTGTTTATGTTTTTGATACTTATAATTAGGCGCGGGGCTGGATTGCAATTGCAAATTTAGAAAAAAGATTTATTATGATATATATATAATGTGGGCAAATTTGGAAAATAGAATGTAAACGTTTGCAGATTTTCCATGTTAATCCTTCAACCGAAGAGAAAGCACAAATATCTTTCATGTGAAACCTTCATCTGAAAAAAAAATGGCAAGATCATCCATGGGAAACCTTCTTTTTGGGAAAAAATACAAATATCTTCTAGGGATTGCCTTCTTTTGGAAAAAAATACAAATATCTTCCGTGAGAGACCTTCTTTTTGAGAAAAAACACAAATATCTTTTAGTTACAGCTACTTTTTCTGGAAAACAACGAATCCCATGCGTGTGACGGCTACTTTTTCTGGAAAAACAACAAATATCTTTTAGTTACGGCTACTTTTTCTGGAAAAGCAACGAATTCCATGCGTGTGACGGCTGCTTTTTCAGAAAAGCGACGAATTCCACGCGTGCGACGGCTACAAATAGATTCATACGAAAAAAAAGGGAGCGGAAAGTCAGCATTACGCCTTCTTTCCACTCCCTCCATCCAGAGTTGTGTTTATATGATAGATGAAGCTTTTATGTTACTTTACTTCTGCTTTGTCAGCAGTGAAGTGAGATAAGCCTCCTAACGCTTATTCTACTGTGCAGTAGATATTATCAGATGTCTTTCTTGTAGGATACAGCTTGACTGTGTTGCCGGCAACCGAAATGTTGTCGCCACCTGCTGTCAAGTTGTCGAGGCTTCCACCGAGATTGATATCCCAACCTCCGTTTACGCGGAACTTCCAACCGTCGGCTGTCACACCAACATTAGTTGCCTCGAAGCAATACTCTTCAGCATTCCATGTCATTGGAGCGTCGCCAGCCCAATTATTGAAACCACCGATGATGCCCATGGTCTCAACCTTAGTGGCCTTGATGGTGCCTTCTCCAAGATTAACATCGAAGTAGTATACACCTTCTCCTGCGTTAACGCCGATGTTTCCACCTTCGCTGGTTGCTGCACCAGAGAATGTGCTGAATGCACCAGAATTTATCTCATTATCCCAACTACCGGCTACACGCTGGAACTTGAACTGATTGCCCCAACCGTTAGGGTCGGCACAATAAAGGTAACCAGTGTATACTCCCTTTGCATCGTCTACGAGAGCAAGCTTCTGCTCAGCGTTTGTCCAGCCGTCAGTTGCGCCGATGAAGTAAATGAATGGATCGTAATTAACCTCCTCTAAGGTATAAGAGTAGTCCATCATGTTGATGGTGAGCTTATACTTGCCAGCCTTGGCAATCTTGCCAGCCTTAGCGTCACCGTTGGTCAACAAACCAGTCATGCTGTCGTCGCCGTCAACCTTAGGACCTACTACGCCGGCAGCCCAGAGGTCGTCAGCGTCGATGTTCTTCTTAGGAATAATCTTCCAGTACTGGTCGGGCTTTTTAGTCTCGAAGCTTATGGTGAAGACCGGATCCTCATATACATCCTTATCGCTGTGCTTGAATGCCTTTGCAGCTTCTTTAGTCCAACCATTTACATCTTCTGTAGTAAACATATCACCTACGAGGTAGTAACCTTCTTCAATAACTGGAGCCTCAGGGATGGCCTTCACCTGGAACTTCTCTGATGTAGCCATCTTGACGGCTGTCGATCCATTGTTAACCCATGCGTCGAGAGTGGCATCGATGTCGCGCTCGGAAGGACGCTTGCCAAACTTTTCTACTATATAGTTTACCAAGTCGGCTTTTGCCATATTGCCCTCAGCGTCAATATCGAATGTCTGACCATCGAAATTGATTTTGAAGTTTGGTTTATAGGCCGCGTCGGAAGAAGTAGGAGCAACAATGCTCGCTACTTTTACCTTCTCTGTCTGAACGTCAGCCAAGTTGATGACCTCAACGGGAGCTACGCTACCATTACCGAATGTTACGGCATCCTCCTGAGGATTGGTCTGTGGTTTACCCCAATCGGTGAAGTCCTCGGTGCAAGACACCATAGACATCAGCAGGGTCATTCCCAATAATATTTTCTTAATCATAATTGTCTATACTTTAAATGATTTACAATTTAACGATGCTGAACGAACCTGTGATGTCGTTGAATGAGATGACATACTTGCCTTCTGCCAAGCCGATGTTCTTGCCACCTGCGTCACACTTGCCGTACATGCTGATGGTGCCATCTTCTGGGCCATAACCCCAGCTGGTGTCCCAAGAACCTTCAATCTTGAACTTGAACTGTGCAGTCTGTCCGGCAGGAACATCCATTACATAATACCAAGCGTGGTTCTCAACGCCCTCGGTGTTGTAAGGAAGCATTGGAGTGTCTACCCAATCGTTGAATGAGCCACTAATCTGGATAGTACCATAGTTGTTTACTGTACCCTCGTACTTCTCCATCTTGGCTGTGTTGTCAGCTGTGTTGAGAGTGATGGTGTAGTAACCGGCTTCCGGAGCCACGATGTGACCACCGTCGCCACCACCGTTACGGTTGACGATTGTACCCTTTGTAGCGCCATCGGCGTTCATACTGTAATCCCAGTTGAAGCTTGAAGGCATAATCTTGAAGCCAGCTCCATCGACCTCGGCCTTGTCGTTGTAATCGCCGGTAAGGAAGTAGTTGGTGTATTCAATCTCACCAACACCAGTCTTCTTGTCGTAAGAGAAGTTAGGCTTGAGGAACATCGGAAGAGCGTCTTCGCCAATGCTCTTGTTGCCAGCCCACTTAGCGCCGAACATGTTACCTACAAGATACCACATTGTTGGAACAGCATCCTTCAGTTCAATATAGTAAGGCTTTACGTTGAGCTTTACTGAGTTTGAAGCGACAGGGTTCAGATGGTTTGTGCCCTCAAGGATGTAAGCGTTAACACGAACGTACATCTCCTGCGTGGCAGGAACATTACCTTCTGTCCATTTAAGTATCTTTACCAATGCCTTGTCCATTTCTTCAGCAGAGGAAGAGATGTTGCATTTCTGTGTAGTGTTGCTAAGAACAGCGTAGTCTGGAACCTTTTCGCCACTCTCATCTGCAGCAGCCTCATCGGTGGAAACTGTGAAAGAGTTGGTTGGAGATACCTGCACCTCGTATGTTGCGTTGACAGGGGCATTTTCTGCTGTGTACTTAGGCTGCGACCATGTGAAGCTGAGTTCTGATGACTGCTCCAAGTCGATAGTCGCATTGGCATATGCGGGAGTGTTCAACGTGAACTCCTTAGGCTGGATAAGCGTAGGGTTGGAGTCGTTGTCGTCCGAACATGATGCGAATAAGCTGGTGATGCCGAAAAGCAGAGCACCAATCATATATTTACTCTTCATATTGCGTTTACTTTTTTACTTCCATTAAACTTTAGTTTTCAACCTCGTTGTATCCGTCAATCTGTGTAAGGTTCTTATTGGCAAGAATCTCTGAAGATGGGATAGGATATACGTTAAACTTCTTGTCGAAGGTTGTGCCATTGGCGTTGCCGCCCTTGAGCTCCCAGTTGTAAGTAGCCTGGCTGCCACCAAACTGATTGAAGCGAATCAAGTCGGTACGACGCAGACCCTCGCAATACAACTCGCGCGAACGCTCGTCAAGCACGTCGTTGAGAGTGTAAGAGGCACGCACGGCTGCGTGGGCACGGTTGCGGAGAGCGTCGATATAGCCCTTTGCCTTGGCAGAACTTTCACCACTAATGTGCATCTCGGCCTCAGCAGCATTAAGGTAAGCCTCGGCTACGCGGAAGAGGAAGAAGTCGATGTCTACACTATAGCTGTCGTGGGGAGTGCCAGCGTTGGAGTAGTTGTTGTTCCACTTGCAGGTGGCAATACCCTTGAAGAAGCTGTCGTTATCGCCAAGCTCCAGAGTACGCTCGTCAGATGCATTGCCCTTGCCCCAGAGAAGAGCACGGTCGTCAACGTTCATAGCGCGAAGCTCGGCAGCCGACTTGTTTACTACAATAGAAGGATCGGTGAAGAACTTCTTAACGAATGAAGGACGAACACGCATACCCGACCATGTGTTGCCAGTAGTACCTGCATCCTTGTCGGTGACAGTGCGCATGTCAGCATTCCAAAGAGCTGCTACATAGAAGAGCGAGCCACCATAACCCTGAGTCTTTACACCATCCTGAAGCAATGGCAGAAGAGCCTCGCAGCTTGAGCCATTCGAGCCGTTGTCGCCCATGAAGAGCAAGTCGTATGGCTTGTAGCCGTTGGCCTTGGCGTCTGCCGACATCTTGCTGTCGTCGAAGAGGGCATATTTTGAGTTGATAACCTTCTCGGCATACTCAAGTGCCTCTTTCCAGTAAGGATTGTTCTGGCCATCGTTGTTGAGGTATGTACCGGCATTGAGGTACAGACGGCTCAAGAGCAACCAGCATGTGCCTTTGTCTATACGGCCATAGTCGGGGTCGCTGTCGGTCTCTGGCTTAGCCTCCAACAAGTCGGCCTCGGCTGCGAGCAGTTCGTCCTTAACCCAGTTGAAGAGGAACTCACGACCCAACTGCAGAAGCTCGGCACGAGTGTAGGTCTTGCCTTCATCGAAGTTGGAGTTGTAAGTATGTGCCTGACGCGGTGTCTCAGCCGAAATCTTGTCGAGGAATGTAGGATCGCCGAAGAAGTCGAGCATCAAGAAATAGTTGTAGGCGCGGATTACGCGTACCTCAGCATACTTGGCCTTTTCCGCCTTGGCAGCGTCGAGTCCCAAGAAATGGTTCTCGTAAGAGATGTTGGACATCAGACGATAGTACAAGTTCTTCAATGTGGCATTGCCTGCGTCGAACTTGTTGTAGCCGATATCGGTCATACCGCCATCCGACCACCAGCAGATTGCTTCGTCGGTAGACAATTCGTTAAAGTTGAATATATTACGGAGAAGGGTTGACTTACCAGCGTCGTCGATAGTGAAATCGGCGTTACCGTCATTACCCTCCATGATAAGACCAGCATAGCACTTGCTGTACAAGCCCGTGATGTTTGGGGTAGCGTCAACAGTGGGGTCGATGTTTCCCTTTTCCAAATCATCCATACAAGAGCTCAAGCTTGCTGAAAGCAGGAGAGCCACTGCAGGGGCTATTGTTTTGAATTTATTGAGTTTCATATCGAAATCTATTTTAAAATGTTAGAAGTTGAGGTTCAGACCGAGCAGGAATGTGCGGCAACGTGGATAGATGTTGTCGTCCTTGCCTGATGTTACTTCAGGGTCGATACCTTTGTATTTTGTTATAGTAAACACGTTAGAGCATGAGGCGTAGATACGGCCAGAGATGCCCTTGTACTTACCACCCTTCAACAGATTGTCGAAGTTATAGCCCAATGTGATGTTGTCACACTTCAGGAAGCTACCATTCTGCACGAAGTAATCGGTGAGAGGATAGTTGTATGAGGTCCAGCCTAATGCTGTCAGATCCTTGGTGCTGTTCTGATAATATCCCTTTGAGTTATAGAGGTTGGCTGTGTTTATCTGACCTTCCTCATATCCATTGTAGAGATAGTTGCCGAAGCTTGCACGGAAGTTACTACCGAGGTCCCAATTCTTGTAAGAAATCTTGAAGCTGAAACCGCCTGTCCAAGGAGCTACGATGTTCTTGTAGAAGTACTTGTCGTTCTCGTCGATTACACCGTCACCATTGCGGTCGACGTAGCAACCCATGATTGGACGTCCGTTCTGATCGTAAACCTGCTGGTAAACAAAGAATGAGTTGGCTGGCTTTCCTACCTTATGATAGGTTACTGCCTGGTTCTGGCCTACCTGCATTCCTGCCTCAATCATGTCGCGACCGCCTGCAAGCTCTGTAATCTCGTTCTTGTTGTAGGCTGCGTTGACGCTAAGCTCTACAAACCAGTCCTTGGTCTGAATAGGACGACCTGTAACGGCAACCTCAAAACCCTTGTTCTCCAATGAACCTGCATTCATAAGGAGCGCGTTGTCGAAGTTCTGACCGGCAGAGATGGTGGTTGTACTCAGAAGGTCGGTTGTCTTGCGGTAGTATGCATCAAGGTTGAGGGTAAGTCGCTGGTTGAACATACCATAGTCGATACCGACGTTCCATGTGGTGGTTGTCTCCCAAGTCAATTCATCGTTGTAAGCCAATGGGCGATAAAGTATACCATCGTTGCCGCCACCAATTGGATAGAGGTGGTGCTGGCTTGTACTCTTCTTGTAAGTTGCGGTGTAGTACTCCTTGCCAGTATCCTGCTGACCAGTCTTACCCCAACCAAGACGGAACTTGAAATCGCTTACTGCGTCAACGTCTCTCAAGAAGCTTTCTTCCTTAACGCGCCATGCGAAGGCTGCTGATGGGAAGAAGCCCCAACGGTGACCGTCGGCAAAGCGGCTTGAACCATCATAACGGGCTGTGAATGTGAGGAGGTAACGGTCGAGCAAAGAATAGTTGGCACGTCCATACCAGCTCACGAGATAAGTCTGACCCTTCCATCTGCTTGTGTCGTAAGACTTCACTGTGCCTGCAAGAGCCTCGCCTGCATCGTTCTTACCCTCGAAGGTAGTTGGATACATCGACTTGCTCCACTGGTCGCCCCAATACTTCATGTGGCTATACTCGTAACCACCCATGATGTCGAAGTGGTTGGCCTTGTTGAAGTCCTTGGTGTACTGGGCATAGGCTGTAGCCAAGACGTTATACTTCTTCTCCTTGTTCTCGCTGTTGCCACCATAGTAGAATCCATAGGTAGACTGTGGATTGTTCTGGTTGTACTCACCACCAGTGCTGTATTCACCAGCTAAGTTGGCATGCAAATGAAGATCTTCGAATCCGTGAATCTTATAGTCAGCCTCCACGTTACCCATGAGGATGTGTGCACTCTTGTAGAAGTCGTAGTGCTCAACCTTTTCTACTGGGTTTACAGGAGCATCATCGTTGAGGGCATACTTGAATGTAGGGTCGTAGGCGGTAGTGGGCAGAGTCCACTGCCAGTAGCCACCCCAGTTCTTGAACTGCTCGTCGCTGCTCTTAACGGGGCGAGTTGGGTCCATTGTGATGGCTGCGCCAATAGCATCTGTTCCACCAGGAATTGTCTTTGAGTAAGAATACTTACCGTTGACATTAATGTTGAGGTGCTTGTCGAACAACGAAGGATTGATGTTGAAACCTGCGGTAACGCGCTTGTAGTCGGAACCCTTCAAGATACCTTCCTGACCATTGTAGCCTACGCTGACACGATAAGGCATAGACCAAGACTGCTTGTTGATGCCACCAGTAAGGCTTACGTTGTGCTCCTGGCTGATGCCATTACGATAGATCTCGTCCTGCCAGTCGGTGTCGTATGTACCGGCTGCATAGTTTGGAGTGCCGTCGGCATTGAATTCCTTCCAGCCTAAGCCTTTGTAGGCAGAAGACTCCTCGCCATAATAATTCTTGATGAAGTCGACATATTCTGATGCGTTCATCACGTCCATCTTCTTGGCAATAGTACTTACAGAGACAGTACCATTGTAAGAAACCTGAGGCTTCTGACCACCGCGGCCCTTCTTGGTGGTAATGATGATGACACCATTAGAACCACGCGAACCATAGATGGCTGTAGCCGAAGCGTCCTTCAATACTGTGAAGCTCTCAATATCATTTGGGTTTACAAGAGACAGAGGGTTGCTCACACCCTTTGTGTTATTGTTATCCATAGGCATACCATCGATAACAATCAACGGGTTGTTGCTTGCTGTCAAAGAAGCACCACCACGAATACGAATCTGCGCACCATCACCAGGAGCACCTGATGAAGAGTTTACGTTTACACCGGCAATCTTACCTTGGATCATGTCCTGAGCCGAAGTAATGATACCATGGTTCTTCTCATCAGGCTTAAGAGCTGTCACCGAACCAGTAAGGTCGTTCTTCTTAGCTACACCATAACCAATCACAACTACGTCGTTAAGAGTGGTGGATGTGTTGGCGAGCTTGATCTTAAGATTCTGACCTGCCTGAATCTTTACCGGCTCATAGCCGATGTAGGTGATTTCAAGCACAGCCTTCTTATCGGCTGAAATCGAGAAGTTGCCGTCGAGGTCGGTCACTGCACCTGTCTGTCCGCCAACAACCTTGACGGAAGCACCGATGACTGGTTCGCCGGTCTCGTCTACTACATTGCCCTTCACAACCATCTGCTGTGCAAAGGCACTTGCCGACAGAAACATCGTTGCGCCAAGCGCAGCTGTTCTGATGGCACTTTGGAATTTAACCTGCTTCATCATTGTAGCTTTTGATATTATAATAAATTGTTAGAAATTGCGGTTTTTAATTGTCTCCTTTTTTGGTTCTTATTGAACTCTGATGCAAAATTATCATCTTATTCAATATCTTGTATTATTTTTTATGCTAAATGTTTTATTTTCAGCGTGTAAACGTTTGCAAACGATGTAAACGTTTGCACGCTTTGACATGCATCAAAAAACAACATTGCATTGCCATATAAAAATAATGTGATAACTTTGCAGCGTGAAAAGAAAATAAACCAAGATAACGAAAATCTTCAGTAAGATAAAGACAATCTTCAATAAGATAAAGACAGAAAAAAACAAACCCCAAACCCTACAAAAAAAATGCAACCGACAACGATGAAGGACATTGCCGAACATTTCGGAGTGTCGATAGCCACTGTGTCAAGAGCCCTCAACGGCTCAAATCGAGTTAATAAGGAGAAGTGCGAAGCAATATGCGACTACGCACGCGCCAACAATTTCTACCCAAACGACATCGCCAAGTCACTACGCAACTCACGACGTATGCCGGTGAAAGTGATTGGCGTTATCGTGCCAGAGTTTACCCACTATTATTTCTCTACCATCCTCAACGGTATTGAGGCGGCTGCCTCGAAACGCGACTTCCGCATCATTGCCACAACATCACGCGAGTCGTATGAACGCGAGGTGCAGCTGTGCCAGATGTTCGAAGCCCACCAGGTGTGCGGAGTGATAGTGTCGCAAGCCAAAGAGACAAACCACTACGAGCACTTCCAATCGCTCATCGACCGCGGTATTCCTCTTGTCTTCTACGACCGCATCTGCAATGGCATCAACGCCTCGATCGTGGTGGTGGACGACTACCAAGGTGCCTTCTCGGCTGTGGCTCATCTTGCTGCCACTGGATGCAAGCGCATTGCCTATTATGGAATGCATGGCAACACCGTGCTCGGACGCAACCGCTACAATGGCTACCGCGACGCACTGCTCAAGGCTGGACTGCAACCCGACCCGTCGCTCACGTTCGTATGCGACAACCGCGAGGAGGCAGAGAAGATTACTCCAAACATATTAAAAAGAGACGACCGGCCGGATGCCTTCTTCTGTGTGAATGACGACACTGCCATCGGGGTGCTCTACACTGCCAAGCACATGGGATTCAAAGTGCCTGACGACATATCGGTATGCGGATTCACCAACGGTGAGCGTGCCATTGCCTGCGACCCGCAGCTCACTACCGTGGAGCAACGCGGATCGAAAGTGGGCGAAGAGGCTGCCAATATTCTCATGGACAAGGTGGAGGGCATTTCACCCAAGGAAAAGATTGAGAAAAGAGTGGTGCGCACAAGACTCATCATCAGACAAAGCACAAGGGGATAGAATTTTTCTATCTCCACAAATACGATAAATCAAACAACATAATGCCCCATCGCCAACAAATAACAGATAATTAATAAACCAAATAACAAATGAAACCAAAACCAAATCTTAGTTTCTGGAAACTGTGGAATCTCAGTTTCGGATTCTTCGGCGTACAAATTGCCTACGCCTTGCAAAGCGCAAATATTTCGCGCATTTTCGCCACTCTCGGTGCCGACCCTCACAACCTTAGCTACTTTTGGATTCTGCCTCCACTAATGGGCATCCTCGTGCAGCCTATCATCGGAACTCTAAGCGACCGCACTTGGTGCCGCTTCGGACGACGCGTGCCTTATCTCTTCGTGGGTGCTGCTGTGGCTGTGGCAGTGATGTGTCTGCTGCCTAACGCCGGTTCATTCGGCATGGCTGTTAGCACGGCTATGATATTCGGACTCGTCTCACTGATGTTTCTCGACACGAGCATCAACATGGCTATGCAGCCTTTCAAGATGCTTGTGGGCGACATGGTGAACGAGAAGCAGAAGTCGCTCGCCTACTCTATCCAGTCGTTCCTCTGCAACTCTGGCTCACTCGTGGGATATGTGTTCCCATTCCTATTCACCGCACTTGGCATTGCCAACGAGGCTCCAAAGGGCGTGATACCCGACTCTGTGATTTACTCGTTCTATGTGGGTGCCGCCATCCTTATACTCTGCGTCATCTACACCACCGTGAAGGTGAAGGAATGGAATCCCAAGGAATATGCCGAGTACAACGAGGCCAAACCCGAGACTGAGGAGAAGAGTGCCAACTGGATTGAACTGCTCAAGAATGCTCCATCGATGTTCTGGAAGGTGGGACTCGTTCAGTTCTTCTGCTGGGCTGCCTTCATGTATATGTGGACCTACACCAACGGAACCATCGCCGACACCGTATGGCACACTACCGACGTGGCATCAAAAGGCTATCAAGAGGCAGGCAACTGGGTGGGAGTGCTGTTCTTCTGGCAGGCTATCGGCTCTGTGCTGTGGGCAATGGCTCTTCCTAAGTTCAAGAACGAGAAATTCGCTTATGCACTCAGCCTTGTCATCGGTGGCATCGGCTTTGCCATCGTGCCTTTCATCGGCGAAAAGAACTTACTCGTGCTGCCATTCATGCTCATCGGATGCGCATGGGCTGCCATGCTCGCAATGCCTTTCGCCTTCGTGACAAACGCTCTTGAGGGCTACGGACACAAGGGTGCTTACCTCGGACTGTTCAATGGCACTATCTGTGTGCCTCAGATTATCGCTGCTGTGGCAGGAGGTGGCATTCTCTCGCTTGTTGGCTCTGTGCAGAGCAACATGATGATTGTGGCAGGTGTGCTGCTCGTGCTTGGAGCATGTAGCGTGACTCTTATAAAGAAATAAAGCACAACTCTTAAGTAACAGTTCAGAATTATCTTTACATATAGTAGGAGGGTATGGCATCCTTGCCATACCCTCTAAATTGGCTGTCAGTAGGCTTTCTCATGCACACCGGCAACGGCTCTGCCGCTCGGGTCGTTCATGTTCTTGAATGCCTTGTCCCATGCCAAAGCCTCGGCTGTGGAACAAGCCACGCTCGGCACACTCGGCACTGATCTTGCGGCACTATCCGACGGGAAATGCTCGGCAAAGATAGAGCGGTAGTAATATTCCTCCTTGTTGCGTGGCGGATTGATGGGGAAACGTTCCGCTGCATGAACCATTTGCTCGTCGGTCACCTGCTTTGCGGTTATCTCCTTGAGAGTGTCTATCCACGAATACCCCACACCATCGCTAAACTGCTCCTTCTGTCGCCATGCCACTTCCTCGGGAAGCATGTCGGCAAACGCATCACGCAGAATCTTCTTCTCGATAGTATTGCCCGGACACATCTTGGCTTCGGGATTGGTGCGCATAGCCACATCAAGAAACTCCTTGTCGAGAAACGGCACACGTCCCTCAACACCCCATGCCGACAGACTCTTGTTGGCACGAAGACAGTCGTAGAGATGCAGTTTGGAGAGCTTGCGCACCGTCTCTTCGTGGAAGGCGCGCGCATCGGGAGCCTTATGAAAATAAAGATAACCACCGAAGATTTCATCAGCTCCCTCACCCGAGAGCACCATTTTTATGCCCATCGACTTAATGACACGCGCAAGAAGATACATAGGAGTGGAGGCACGCACGGTTGTGACATCATAGGTCTCGATGAAATATATCACGTCGCGTATAGCGTCGAGTCCCTCCTGTATGGTATAGTTTATCTCGTGGTGAACTGTGCCTATATGCTCTGCCACCAGACGAGCCTTTGCCAAGTCGGGCGCACCTTTCAGACCTACAGCAAAGGAGTGAAGGCGCGGCCACCAAGCACGTTCCTTGCCGTCGCTCTCCACTCTGCGCTCCGAGAATTTCTCGGCTATAGCAGATATCACCGAAGAGTCAAGTCCACCGGAAAGCAACACTCCATAAGGCACATCGCTCATCAGTTGGCGTCGCACGGCATCCTCAAGGGCGTCATGTATAGAGCCTACGTAAGCTGTATTGTCCTTCACAGCGTCGTAGCTGAACCAGTCGCGCTTGTAGTAGCGTTTCATCCCCGGAGTGCGGCTCCAGTAATAATGTCCTGGAAGTAAAGGTTCGTAGCGTTCGCACTCACCTTCGAGAGCCTTCAACTCCGAAGCCACATACACTGTGCCGTCGGCATCGTAGCCTATATAAAGAGGTATAACGCCTATGGGGTCGCGTGCAATGAGAAACTCATCGCGCTCCTCATCGTAGAGGGCAAAGGCAAAGATGCCACTAAGGTCCTCAAGAAAGTCGATGCCTTTGTCGCGATAGAGCGCGAGAATAACCTCACAGTCGGAGCCTGTCTGAAACTCATACTTGCCGTGATAGCGCTCGCGTATATCCTGATGGTTGTATATCTCGCCGTTTACAGCAAGCACCAGCTTGCCATCAGGCGAGAACAATGGCTGGCCACCCGACTCAGGGTCTACTATAGAAAGACGCTCGTGGGCAAGTATGGCAGAGCCTCCGCAATAGATGCCACTCCAATCAGGACCACGATGACGAATCTTGCGGCTCATGCGAAGAGCCTTCTGTCGCAACTCGGGAGTCTGCTCCCTAAGGTTGAATATTGATACAATTCCACACATATATTTTGTTTCTTTTATTGGTTTTCAATTACTCAAAGCTGAAGTATTCCCCTTGCTCGCTGTAGCCGAGACAAGGGGAACGAGTCAAAAGAAAAATTATTATCGAGGTTAGTTGTAGGCACTCTCACCATGCTCATAGATGTCAAGACCTTCCTCCTCAACACGGCGGCAAACACGCATACCTATAGTCTTGTCGACCAACACATATAATATGTAAGTTACTACTGCACTGAACACTATGCTTATCACCGTAGCAAGAATCTGAACCCACAGCTGATGCCAATCGCCATAAAGAGCACCTTCGGCTCCACCCTCGCCCGTAACGCATCGGGTGGCAAACACTCCTGTGAGTATAGAACCTATGATTCCACCCATGCCATGCACGCCAAAGGCGTCGAGAGCATCGTCGTACTTGAAATATGGCTTTATCACAGCCACCATTACAAAGCAGATTATCGGGGTGATGATTCCGATGGCAAAGGCTCCAAGTATGTCGGTTGAGCCTGCTGCAGGAGTGATAGCCACAAGTCCTGCCACGGCTCCAGTGCAAGCTCCTACCGTTGTAGGCTTCTTGTTGCACAACCAGTCTATAACCATCCAAGTGACTGCGGCAGCGGCAGCAGCCACATGCGTCACCATGAAAGCATTGGCTGCAAGTCCGTCGGCAGCGAGTCCGCTGCCCGCATTAAAGCCAAACCATCCGAGCCAGAGAAACGACATACCCATAAACACTATAGTGATGTTATGCGGCAGAATGGCGTGACCCTTGCTGTAGTCATCGCGCTTGCCTATCATCAAGCACATTATTAAGGCTGCTATACCAGCGTTGATATGCACCACTGTGCCACCCGCAAAGTCGAGCGCACCCATCTCCTGAAGGAATCCACCTCCCCACACCCAGTGGGCCATAGGGAAATAGGCGATAATCACCCACAGAATGGTAAACACCATATAACCCTTGAACTTGATGCGCTCGGCGAATGCTCCAAGGATAAGAGCCGGAGTGATGAGGGCAAACATACACTGGAACATGGCAAAGCTAAGTTCTGGAATGCCCGTGGCAGTGACGCTGTTCACCGTGACTCCACGTAGGAAAGCCTTGTCGAAGCCGCCCATAAAGAGCCATGCCCATGAGCCACTCTCCTTAAAGCCAGTGCCAAATGCCCAAGAATAGCCTATGGCAACCCAAAGCAGCGACACTACGCCAACAATGAGCATTGTCTGCATTATGACGCTAAGCACATTCTTCTGGCGAACGAGTCCGCCATAAAACAGAGCAATGCCCGGAATGCTCATCAAGAGCACAAGGATTGTTGCCATAATCATCCAGGCTGTGTTGCCTGTGTCAAGAGTAGGGGTGGATATCGAAGTAAGTAGTGTTGTTATCATGATTCTATCTTTTTGCCTTAAAAATGAGTATTAATTCACCTTATTTTTCCTGCTCAGCATTATACAATGCAATGTCGCCACGCTCTCCCGTACGTATGCGAATGGCGTCCTCTATAGGAATGATGAAAATTCTGCCATCGCCTATCTCGCCAGTCTGGGCAGCCTTGAGAATGGCACTTACTGCACGCTCCACGTTCTTATCTCTCACCACGAGCGAAACAAGTATGCGCTCTATGGAACTGGTGTCGTAGACAATGCCGCGATATATGCGGTCCTGGCGTGCCTTGCCTATGCCACGCACATCGTAATAAGAGAACCATTCGATGTCAGCGGCAAGCAAAGCCTGCTTGACATCTTCAAATCTTGACTTGCGAATGATTGCTTCAATCTTCTTCATGCTACTTTCTTTTTATTGGTTATTACTCCATTCTTATGTCGTTTTGTCATTTCGACACTGCAAAATTACAACAAAATGATAGTAAAAGTATTATAAATCTATCGTTTTATCATATGAAATTTGTATACACTTTCATTTTGACATATAACAAATAGGTTATTTATGCAGATTGTAAGTAATTAGAGCGAAAATACTTACAATCTGTAACTTAATAATATTTAACCCGAAAATATGCCACGGTTTTTATGGTTTGTTGCGCAAATAGTAGTAATTTTGCAAGCGTAAAAAACAAATAGTAATTCTTTAAGGTAAAAAGATAAACAAAATGGCAAGGTCGGTTAGATTTACAAAGATGCACGGAGCTGGCAATGATTATATATATGTAAACACACAGGAATACGATATACCAGACCCGTCGAAAGCTTCTATAGCCTGGAGCAAGTATCACACTGGCATAGGCAGCGATGGTCTTGTGCTCATTGGCAAGCCCTACGGAGGCGTGGAAGCAGATTTCTCGATGCGCATTTTTAATGCCGACGGCTCAGAGGCCATGATGTGCGGCAACGCCTCACGCTGCATAGGAAAGTATCTCTACGAGAAGGGACTCACCGACAAAACTTCCATTCGACTGCAGACACTGTCGGGTGTGAAGATTCTGAAACTCCATCTTTCCGACAACGCACACGCTCCCGCCACTGTGGAGAGCGTAACGGTGGATATGCTTAAGCCGGTGTTTCATAACTCGTTGCAGTATGACGAGACCTGCGGTGACACACTTACTGCCAATTTCCGCTCCTTCCGCGGCACATTCGTGTCGATGGGCAATCCCCACTTTGTTTGCTTTGTCGACGACATCAATTCGCTCGACATTGCACGCTTCGGCTCAATCATGGAGCACGACGCGGCATTCCCAGAGCGTTCCAACATTGAGTTTGCACAGATTATGCCCAACGGCACCATACGCACAAGGGTATGGGAGCGCGGAAGCGGCATAACAATGGCCTGCGGCACAGGAGCTTGCGCCACCGCTGTAGCAGCATCGCTCACCGGAAGAGCATCACGCAAAAGCCTTATAGAAATGGATGGCGGCACACTCTGCATAGAATGGAACGAGCAAGACGGACATGTGTATATGACTGGTCCGGCAGCTTTCGTATTCGAGGGAGAAATAGAATTGCCGTGAACTCTAAATCGGCAAAGCCGATTATCCAAAAGTCAAAAGTAAAAAAAACTACATATATGGCATTAGTAAACGAACATTTCCTTAAACTCTCGAACAATTACTTGTTCGCAGATATCGCCAAGAAGGTAAACGCCTTCAAGGTGTCCCACCCGCAGGTGCGGGTTATCAGTCTCGGTATAGGAGACGTTACACAGCCACTTTGCCCAGCCGTGATAGAGGCTATGCACAAGGCTGTAGACGAAATGGCCTCAAAGGCTTCGTTTCATGGCTATGGCCCTGAGAGGGGCTACGACTTCTTGAGAGAGGCTATTGTGAAGAACGATTTCGCGCCACGCGGAATACGCATAGACCCAAGCGAAGTGTTCGTGAACGACGGTGCCAAGAGCGACACTGGCAATATAGGTGAGATTGTACGCTGGGACAACTCCATCGGTGTCACCGATCCTATATATCCCGTATACATCGACTCCAACGTGATGTGCGGACGCGCAGGTGTGTTGGAGAACGGACGCTGGAGCAACGTGAACTATATGCCCTGCACTGCCGAAAATAATTTCGTGCCGCAGATTCCCGACCACCGTGTCGACATGATTTACTTATGCTACCCCAATAACCCTACTGGCACTGTGCTGCCTAAGGAAGAACTTAAGAAATGGGTGAAGTATGCCCTTGAGAACGATACTCTCATTCTTTACGATGCAGCCTATGAGGCTTACATCCAGGACGACAATATCCCACACTCAATATACGAGATAAAGGGTGCACGCAAATGCGCCATCGAGTTCCACAGCTATTCCAAGACTGCCGGATTTACCGGTGTACGCTGTGGCTACACCATCATCCCAAAGGATATAACAGCGGTGACGCTCGACGGCAAGCAGCGCGTAGAGCTTAACCATCTGTGGGACCGCCGACAGTCAACCAAGTTCAATGGCACAAGCTATATCTCGCAGCGTGCAGCTGCTGCCATCTACACTCCAGAGGGCAAAAAGCAGGTGAAGGAAACCATCGACTATTACATGGGCAACGCCCACTATATGTACGAGCAGCTTACAGCAATGGGATTCCAAGTGTTCGGCGGACGCAATGCTCCGTATCTTTGGGTGAAAACACCCAACAATACAGAGTCTTGGAAGTTCTTTGAGCAGATGCTCTATGCCGTAGGCGTGGTTTGCACTCCTGGCGTAGGTTTTGGTCCAAGTGGTGAAGGCTATGTAAGACTGACTGCCTTCGGCGACCGCGACGACTGCAAGGAGGCTATGCGCCGCATCAAGGAATGGCTCAGCAAGGCTTAAGGTTGGCTGGGCAATATTATTATAAGAAACAGGAAACAGAATAACAACAACATAAAAGAAAGAAAACAATGGCAAATTTAAGATTTGAGGTTGTAGCCGACGCTTTCAACAAGAAACCCGTCGACGTGATTGCACCGATTGAACGTCCGTCAGAATTTTTTGGCAAGAATGTTTTCAACCGTGCTAAGATGTACAAGTATCTGCCGCGTGATGTGTATGAGAAGCTGATTGACGTTATCGATAACGGCTCACGTCTCGACCGCTCTATCGCCGACGCTGTGGCAAAAGGCATTAAGCAGTGGGCCGACGAGAACGGTGTGACACACTACACTCACTGGTTCCAGCCTCTTACCGAGGGTACTGCCGAGAAGCACGACGCTTTCATCGAGCACGACGGCAAGGGAGGTATGATTGAGGAATTCTCTGGCAAACTGCTCATGCAGCAGGAACCTGACGCCAGCTCATTCCCTAACGGTGGCATACGCAACACTTTCGAGGCTCGTGGCTACTCTGCATGGGACCCTACTTCTCCTGTGTTCATCATCGACGACACTCTGTGTATCCCGACAATCTTTATCTCTTACACGGGTGAGGCTCTTGACTACAAGGCTCCGCTCCTGCGCTCGCTCCATGCAGTGAACGAGGCTGCCACCGCCGTGTGTCATTATTTCTATCCTGAAGTAAAGAAAGTTATTTCCAACCTTGGCTGGGAGCAGGAGTACTTCCTCGTGGACGAGGGACTGTACTCAGCACGCCCAGACCTCATGCTTACCGGACGCACACTCATGGGACACGACTCTGCCAAGAACCAGCAGATGGACGATCACTACTTCGGAGCTATTCCTGAGCGTGTGCAGGCTTTCATGAAGGACTTGGAAATCCAGGCTCTCGAACTCGGCATTCCATGCAAGACTCGCCACAACGAGGTTGCACCCAACCAGTTTGAGCTTGCTCCTATATTCGAGGAGACCAACCTCGCCATCGACCATAACATGCTTCTCATGTCGCTCATGAAGAAGATTGCACGCCATCATGGCTTCCGCGTGCTCTTGCACGAGAAACCATTCGCCGGCATCAACGGCTCTGGCAAGCACGAGAACTGGAGCCTTGCCACAGACACTGGCGTATTGCTCCACGGCCCTGGTAAGACTCCTATGGACAACCTGCGCTTCATCGTGTTCATCGTTGAGACTCTTATGGCTGTATACAAGCACAATGGCCTGCTCAAGGCTTCTATCATGAGTGCCACAAATGCCCACCGTCTTGGCGCAAACGAGGCACCTCCAGCCATCATCTCTTCTTTCCTCGGACATCAGCTCACAGAGATTCTCTCGCACATCGAGACATCCGACAAGGACGAGCTGTTCGACATCGCAGGCAAGCAGGGCTTGAAGCTCGACATTCCAGAGATTCCTGAGTTGCTCGTCGATAATACCGACCGCAACCGTACTTCTCCTTTCGCCTTCACCGGCAACCGTTTTGAGTTCCGTGCCGTAGGTTCTGAGGCCAACTGTGCAAGCGCTATGATCGTGCTTAACACTGCTGTTGCCGAGGCCTTGGTTGACTTCAAGAAGCGTGTCGACGCTCTTATCGAGAGCGGTGAGGACAAGGTATGCGCAATACTCGATGTTATCCGCGAGGATGTGAAGTTCTGCAAGCCTATCCACTTCGATGGCAACGGCTACTCGAATGAGTGGGTTGAGGAGGCTAAGCGTCGCGGACTCGACTGCGAGACTTCTTGCCCGAAGATCTTTGAGCGTTATCTTGACGAGTCTACAATCAAGATGTTCGAGAGCCAGGGCGTTATGACACGCAAGGAACTTGAGGCACGCAACGAGGTGAAGTGGGAGACCTACACCAAGAAGATTCAGATTGAGGCACGTGTATTCGGCGACCTCTCTATGAACCACATCATCCCTGTGTGCACCCACTATCAGAGCCGTCTGGCTAAGAACGTGCAGAGCATGTACGAAATATTCCCTGCCGAGACTGCTGCCAAGCTGACATCACGCAACAAGAAGATTATCGAGGAGATTGCCGAGCGCACCCAGATTATCGAGACAGGCGTGGAAGACCTTGTAAACGCACGCAAGGTGGCTAACAAGATTGAGGACGAGCACCAGAAGGCTATCGCCTACCACGACACTGTGGCTCCGAAGATGGAGGAAATCCGCTATCACATCGACAAGCTCGAACTTATTGTTGCCGACGAGCTTTGGACTCTGCCTAAGTATCGCGAGCTTCTGTTCATACGCTAATAAAAACGGGCGGACAAAAGTCCGCCACATGAGACATATTAAACAGCTATCTATTTCTTTTATTGGTTGTTTAAAGTTCCGGGGGCGCACCTTTGTGAAAGGGTGTGTCCCTTTTTCTGTTCTATTCTGTTGAAAAAGCTACTTTCTCTCCAACCATGAGCTATCTTTAAAAATAAAGCAGTACCTTTGTAGAGATATTTTTTGCTATCAAAGAATACGACAACATAAAAGACATTAAAAATCAAAAGAAAACAAGATAAACATGGGAAAAGTAATTCTTACGGGCGACCGTCCTACCGGTAAGCTCCACCTTGGCCATTATGTTGGCTCATTGCGCCGTCGCGTTGAATTGCAGAATGCGGGCGATTTCGACCGTATGTTTGTATTCATGGCAGACGTGCAGGCTCTCACCGACAATGCTGACAATCCTGAGAAGATTCGTCAGAACATCATAGAGGTGGCTCTCGACTATCTCTCTGCTGGTCTCGATCCTGCCAAATGCACTCTCTTCATACAGAGTCAGATTCCTGAACTCGCAGAGCTCACCACTTATCTGATGAACCTCATTACTGTGTCACGCGTTCAGCGCAACCCTACTGTGAAGACCGAAATCAAAATGCGCAACTTCGAGGCTAACATTCCGCTCGGATTCTTCTGCTATCCTGTGAGCCAGGCTGCCGACATCACTTTGTTCAAGGCTACAACAGTGCCTGCTGGCGAAGACCAGGAACCAATGATTGAGGTTACTCGTGAGCTTGTGCGCCGTTTCAACCAGACTTACGGTGAGGTGCTTGTAGAGCCGGAGATTATGCTTCCTGAGATTGCTACAGCACGTCGTCTGCCAGGAACCGACGGCAAGGAGAAGATGTCGAAGTCGCTTGGCAACTGCATCTATCTTTCCGACTCGGCTGCCGATGTATGGAAGAAGGTTAAGAAGATGTCAAACGGTGCTCCACGCATGAGCATGGACGAGCCGGGAAATCTTGAGGGTAATGCTGTGTTCACTTATCTTGAGGCATTCAGCACTCCCGACGACTTCGCCGAGTTCTGGCCTGAATACAAGACTCTCGACGAACTGAAAGAGCATTACGTGCGCGGTGGTATCGGCGACGGAACAACAAAGAAGTTCCTCAACAATGTGCTCAACAAGATGCTTGAGCCTATGCGCCAGCGTCGCCATGAGTTCGAACAGGATATTCCTGAAATCTATAATATCCTGAAGAAGGGTACTGAAGCTGCCCGCGAGACTGCCGCCCAGACAATGGACGAAGTACGCAAGGCTATGCAGATTGATTACTTCAACGATGTTGAGCTTATCAAGCAACAGGCAGAACGCTTCCGTGCTAAATAATAATACGTGGCGTATAAGATATAAGATCTATTAATATATTCGGTCGTGCAATGGACGTATAATTTTGAAATTATACATTCATTACACGACCTTTAAGTCACAAGTTCATTACACGACCTTTGACGAGTAGCAACCGCTCTATTGACCTCCAAGTCGCTCAAAGAACGTTATTATTTCCTCCCACGTCTTAAACTCATCGCTTCCCCATACTATTGTTGTACCCATGAAATCGGATTGGTCCTCGGGAGCTATGAGATAGTCGCCATACTGCAACTGACGCTCATTTGAGAATATCACGCGTCCCCAAGCAGGAGCACTGAGATATTCCTCCACCCACTTCACGTCATCTACCATAGCTTGCGGATTGTTGGTTGATGACGGAGCAAGCACATACACATTATAATTTTCTATAAGCATCTCATAAGCCTTGTGCATGGAGGCTGTAGCCTTGCCGTAGCTGTCGCGCAATGTCTCGATGTCGATATATACCACGGGACGTTCCTTACCGCTCTGGCGGTCGTCTATATATCTTATTATAGGCACAAGGTAGTGCATGGCTACCTTGTCTGTCAGGCGATGCTCACCATGGAAACGGATTGCTGTGGGATAATGTTCCAAGAACAAATCGAATGTATGAACAATGGGATCTGCATCACCAAACAATCCAACCACACGCTCACGCTCCTCATCTGTTATTGAGGAGAAGTTGTTGGTGGTCATCTCCTGATATTCCTTTATCAGACCTTTGGTCACCATAAACTCCTGCACTCCATCCTGGCGCGGATTCTGAAACACCTGCTTGCCCGTGAACTTCGACATTGTGTCGCCCATCTCAAAAGCTGGGTTCACAACAATGCGGTCGTAGCCAGTAAGCATCTCGGTGTACATTCCGCCCATTGATGTGCCTATTATCAAGTCGGGCTTTTCCTCCTCGCACATCTGACGCAACATAGCTATACCTTCTTCTGGATGAAGAGGTATGTCACGTGCAACAACTGTAGCATTTGGCAACAACGTGCGTAGCATTGCCACAGTGCCCGACTGTGCCGACGAGCCAAAACCATGCACATACATTATCTTCTTACCCGACATAAGGTCGGGATATTGCTTCACATACTGATTTTCTACTGTCATAACTATACTTTATAATTGATATTTTACACTACACAAACCCATAAGTTATTCTAATTACTTACAAGTCTGTTTATTTCTTAACGTCTTCTTTCCACATTCTTGTCAACTCCTCAATGCCTATGCCAAGCATACGCATCTGACGGAACACGTCGGGCAAGACTGAGGTCATAAACTCATTGCGGCGCGACTCCATTATCTTCTCGCGTGCGCCGGGAGTGACAAAGTAGCCAAGACCACGACGGTTGTATATTACATTGTCACGCGAAAGCATGTCGTACGCCTTCACCGCGGTATTAGTATTTACTTCAAAACACATGCCAAACTCGCGTACACTCGGCACACGGTCGTCGTCATTGTATTTCCCGTCAACAATGTCATCGGAAAGACGGTCGGCAAGTTGGAGATATATTGGTTTGTCGTTGTTGAACTGCATAATGACACACTTTATATATTTAGCCACTTGTTGTTGATAACCTGCATACGCTTGAAAAGCATATAAGAGCCTACGATATTGGCAACAGATAGCATTAAGAAAATCAAGGTAGCTACTCCTGCCATATCGTCTTCAATAACATCGCTAATTGTGAGACTGACCATAATGAACACTACACATGCTGTAGTCAACAACAAACGATGACGTCTGAACACAGCACTGCCAAGCAAGTACAATGTATATATCCAGAAAGACATTACATTCGTAAGAAATAATACAAAATAGAAATCCTGATAATTAAATATTAGATGGCCAAGAGGAACAAAAACATTTTTCCAGAAAAACACTACTGCCATCGTGCCATTATTGTCAAAAAACAAAGTATTTATACCCCAACTCAGGAAATCACCTATAAAGATGCCTACTCCACCAATCACTGCCCACAACAATGACACGTAAATAAGACGCGCCACAAATTTCTCTAACATCGTGGCAGGATGCATAAGATACGTAATGGCCGACTGCTTATGTTTCATGAAATCAAACAACTGACTTGCTCCATACAACATCCATAATCCCCATGAAAGTCCTAAAAAAGCAAAGAAAAAGGAACCTGAATCATTAGGCATTCTATTTGGAATATTGGCATCGCTGACATATAGATAGCTCATAAAAGACAATTCACCTCCTACAAATGTAGCGATTATAATACCTATGAAAAATATTGTGAGCTGGCGTCTATTACTGAAAAGCATCCACTGGAATGTACGCCACATATTGCTGACCTTAAATGATTTATACATAATGATATTTGTTTTTTAATTATTAATGCTAAAATATACATCTACTATAACTTACCTCCTACAACGGCATTGAACAACATCTCAAGATTTATTGGAGTCTCTTCCTTGTCACCACGTTTGGCTATCACTTGAGTGCCTTGCACGCCGTATTCCGAATAGATAACATCTGCCATGTCCTCTCCTTGACGGCGTGTCTCAAACACATAGCCATCGGCAATATCGGCTGTAGAGGCATTGAGCAATATTTTGTCTGTGCCGACAATAAGAACATGGTCGAGCAACTGCTCTACATCGTGAACTTGATGAGTGGAGATTATTATGGTGCGGTCTTCGCTCATGCTGCTTGCCACAACCTTGCGAAACTGACTCTTTGAGGGTATGTCCAATCCATTGGTAGGTTCATCCATAAGCAGATACTTCGTATTCGCAGCAAGTGCAAACGACATATACACCTTTTTCTTTTGTCCCATTGAGAGTTGGTCAAGACGAAGCGAGAGAGGCAACTCAAAGTTTTGCAGACAATTTACGAGTACATCCTTCGAGAAACGTGGATAGAAAGGAGCATTTATCATAACATATTCATCAAGCGCCACTTTAGGAAGCTCAAACTCTTCTGGCACAATCATTATCTCACGCAACATCTCTGGACGACGCAATTGCGCATCATATCCATCTACTGTTATCTTGCCCGACGATGCACGCAGAAGTCCACAAATAAGATATAGCAGCGTAGACTTGCCCATACCATTCTTCCCAAGAAGTCCATAGATTTTGTTTTCTGAAAGCGAAATACTAAAATCCTCGTAGATATCACGCATTGTTCCAGGATAACCGAACGTTACATTCTTTAATTCTATCATATCATTATATTTTAATTGTTATTAATCAATAATACATTTATTAGTGTACTACTATTGTAATACACTACAAATGTAATACGATTAATTTTAATGACAAAATATCAAGGATATTAATTAACAAAAATTAATTAAGGATAAAAAAGGAGGTGTAACTCGACGAAAATCCGTGAGAGCGTTATTGATACATACCCTCCTATAGATTGCAACTCATATATAAAGATTAATATGACTATATACATAGACTGATATAGTGGAAACAAAAAAAAAGGTCTCCAAAGTCGTTAGACCTTGAAGACCCAAGTAAAAGAAGGCAGCCACCTACTCTCCCGCATTGCATTGCAGTACCATCGGCGCAAGCGGGCTTAACTTCTCTGTTCGGAATGGGAAGAGGTGGGACACCGCCGCAATAACCGCCTAA
>OCLF01000047.1_pt1 | contig 39706 bp, 26 predicted proteins | sample 1502881 | NCBI WGS metagenome assembly OCLF01 (sample SAMN03418267, study PRJEB22391) | human gut metagenome | biome: human-gut; feature: organic feature; material: feces | host: Homo sapiens | place: Tanzania | collected 2013-01
TTTGCAAAGATAGATTTCTTATCTCTTGCAATTCTTTTATTTCGTTTTGTCTTCCAAAGAACTTCATATTCCTATATCTTATAGTTTCTTTTTATTTATATTATTTCCGAAACCGCCGTTTCCGAAATGACGGTTTCGAATGCAAAGTTAATAAAAATGCTTGAATATCAGTCTATTTGTTTGCTAATTTAAGTTTTTTTGTTTGTATGAATGTTGTTGATATTTTCGAAATAGCGGTTCCGAATATAATATCTCTACAGCTAAGTATGTAATCAACAATGATTAGCAATAGTTTCTAAAGACCAGATTGAGTGATAATCCGATAAGAAAGATTCAAGCCAGCTTTATGTCCTTCTTTAAATTAAATCCTTATACGAGTTACAAATTTTTGAGTTTTCTTTGTAACTCCCAAATTTTATTGCATAAAAACAGGGATAATCTCATTTATTTTTTGTAACTTTGCCCTCGAAAAGGGAATAGGCGGCATAGTCTGCACCCTTGTAACATAAGTTGAACAATTAGAAAAAATAATAATAAGAAACAGAAAGAACAAAACTTTAGACATATAACATATTAATATACAAAGCGTTTACGATATTCGGAATACTCTCGAAATTTGGCGATTTAAAGACGTATTTCCTAACATAGAATAAGTGAATGCCTGCGCTATAGCGTGGGCTGAACTTATCTGTTAGGAATGGGCCACGCCAAATGCCCGAGAGTAAGATAAGGGAAGCTCACGCTTCTTTTGTATCTATCTCTCGGGCATTGTGTGTTAGCCCATTCTCTGAATGAAGTTCAACGCTCTTTTTTTTCTATAGCGACGATGAAACAGGAAATCCCTTATTCATCTGCGCAGCTCTTGTATTATGCCTGGCAGTTGTCACGCAATAGGGGCGGTGCAGATGATGATAAGTTGACGGGTGTCTTGTCGGAGGCACGTGTCGATCTGAACCCCCATCAGGTGATGGCGGCTCTTTTTGCATTCCAATCTCCTTTCTCCAAAGGTGTTATCCTTGCCGACGAGGTGGGATTGGGAAAAACGATAGAGGCAGGTATTGTTATCAGCCAGTTTTGGGCTGAACGTAAGCGTCGTATCCTCATCGTTGCTCCAGCTACCCTTCGCCGACAGTGGAGCATGGAGCTGGAGGAAAAGTTCTTTCTGGATTCTTTTATTCTCGAAAAGAAAAAAGGGATTTCTTTAGACCATCTTTCCGATGGCAAGCAAATCTATATCTGCTCTTATCAGTTTGCTTCCAGACAAGCCGAAATCTTGTCGCGCACTCATTGGAACCTGGTGGTTTATGATGAGGCTCATAAACTGCGCAATGTTTATAAGTCAACCCCTTCGATGGCTTCCCGTCTGAAATCCGCTTTTTCTGATAGTCATAAACTCCTCCTTACCGCCACTCCGCTTCAGAATAACATAGAGGAATTATATGGTTTGGTAAGTATCATCGATGACCATTATTTCGGTGACTTGAAGAGTTTCAAGGCTCAGTATTGCTATAGTAATAAAAACGATGATATTGCTTTTGGTGATCTTCGCAGGCGTCTTCGCCCCATTGTGCATCGCACGCTTCGCAAACAGGTTACGGAGTATGTGAAATATACTTCCCGTATCCCGATGGCGCAGGAATATTATCCTGCCGTTGAAGAGCAGAAACTCTATAATCAAATCAGCGAGTATCTTCGCCGTGATGATTCTTACGGATTGCCAACCAGTCAACGTCAGTTGATTACGTTGATATTCCGTAAACTCATGTCTTCATCAACTTTTGCAATCGGCTATACGCTCAAAACGCTTATCGACCGTTTGCAGACCAAGATAGCTCCTTATTCTGCCGATAAACAGCAAGGCTGGTATGGAGAAAATGGAGAAATAGCTATAGCTGCCGAGGATATGTTGGGTGACGATTGGGATGAATGGAATGAACAGGATGAGAACGAACAGGAAGGAGAAATCCTTACTCCCGATGAGATAGAAGGCATCAAGGATGAAATCAAGGAACTTCAACGTCTGTATGATCTTGCTAATAGTATCAGTAGCAATAAAAAAGGTGATTGCCTCTTGTCGGCACTCCATACCGGCTTTCAGAAGATGGAAGAGTTGGGAGCCAACCGCAAAGCATTGATTTTTACGGAAAGTACCCGTACCCAACTCTATCTGAAACAGCTTTTAGAGGAGAATGGTTATATGGGCAAGATAGTACTCTTCAATGGTTCCAACAACGATGAAACTTCCCGGAAGATATATAAGGCTTGGAAAGAGCGGAGTATAGGCACATCTGCCTTTACCCCTTCTTTGTCGGCAAACAAGCGTCAGGCTATAGTCGATTATTTCAGAGACGAAGCCGAAATCATGATTGCTACCGAGGCGGCATCCGAAGGTATCAACCTTCAGTTTTGTTCGCTTATCGTGAATTATGATTTGCCGTGGAATCCTCAAAGGGTGGAACAGCGTATAGGTAGATGCCATCGTTATGGACAGAAGAATGATGTTGTGGTTTTTAACTTCATCAACAAGGCAAATGCAGCTGATGTGCGTGTGTTCCAACTGCTTTCTGAGAAATTCCATCTCTTTGATGGTGTCTTCGGTTCGAGTGATGATGTGTTGGGTAGCATCGAGTCGGGGGTTGACTTCGAGAAGCGGATGCTCAACATCTATCAGCAGTGCCGTACTCCTGAAGAAATCAATGCTGCCTTCGACCAGATTCAGCAAGAGATGGATGCGAGTATCAAGGCAACGATGCAAGATACGCGCAAGCAACTGCTTGAAAACTTTGATGAGGATGTGGTGGGATTGCTGAAGATTCGCCAAGGCAAGGATATGGGAAATCTGAATAAGTTCCATCGCTGGCTTTGGACGATAACCATTGCTACGCTCGGTAAAGATAATGTAGAAGTGGTAGATGAAACCAATCTCATCTTTCGCTTGAAGCACAATCCTTATCCCGATGTGGCGGCAGAATGTGGCATCTATCAGATAACGACGCTCCAATCGCAATACATCAATTATCGTTTGTCGCATCCTTTGGCTCAAAAGGTCATTGCCTTGTGTAAGCAGAATGAACAAAGTCTGCAGAATCTCCTCTTCGATTATAGCCTATATCGTTATAAGGTGGCAGATATTGAACAATGCGCTTATGAAAGTGGATGGCTTCAGGCTCATCTCGTTTCTTTTATATCCGAAGGGCAACAGGAACAGCACATTGTGCTGACGGCACTTGCGGAAGATGGAACGGCTTTAGGTCAGGAGTTTGCTGAAAAACTGTTGAATGTGCCATCGGTAGGTACTGGAAATGTTCTTGTGCAGGAGGAAGCAAGCCAGAAGTTAGCTTCCCTGTATGATAACCGGCGAGCAGCCTTGACCGTTCAGATAGAAGAACGAAACAAGGCTTTGCTTGATGCTGAAATCCAGCATATCGAGAAATGGGCAGAAGACCAGCAGCTCACTTTGGAGAATGAACTGAAAGACATCAAGGCTAAAATCAAGGAGAAGAAAAGACTGTTGAGTCGTTCGGAGAATGCACAGCAAACATTGACCCTGGAAAAGGATTTGAATACCCTTACTCGCCAACAGAAGCGTAAGCGAGCCGAAATCTTTAATCTGGAAGATGAGATAGAGGATAAGCGAGACGGAATGATTGATAAGGTGAAAGCATTTATCCAGCAGCATATTACGGAAGAAGAACTCTTCTGCGTGCATTGGACTTTAAAGAAATGAAACGGAAACAAAGCAAGATAATATAACCAAGTAATATAAACAATGACACAATACGAACAGAAATTTAGAGATATACTTGCAGAAATACTGCAACTCGACCAAGCCGAACTCGACTTTGGCATATATCGCATCATGAATCAGAAGCGTAAGGATATAGAGGCGTTCTTGAACAATCGCCTTGTTCCTGAAGTTACTAAGATTTTGAAGACTCAGACTGCTGCAGGAACAGATATTTCTGCCATGGAGAATGAGGTGTTTTCTCATTTGGCTAAATTCTTTAGCCGTTATTATGAGGGTGGCGATTTTATCTCTAAACGTCGCTATAAGGACGATGCCTATGCCATTCCTTATAGTGGTGAGGAAGTGAAGTTGTATTGGGCAAATGCCGACCAGTATTACATCAAGACTTCTGAGTATTTCAAGAATTACTCGTTCGTGTTGCCAACCAGCCGTCGTAAGGTACACTTTGTTCTTCGTGATGCGGATACGGAGCAGAACAACAACAAGGCAGCCAACAATATGGAGCGCCGTTTCCAACTTTGTGAAGAGGACTGTATCGCAGAGGAAGATGATGAGCTAAACATCTTCTTTACTTATGAGTTGATGCCGAAGACTACCAAGCAGGATGCACTTATCAAGGATGCTGAGGCTAAAATCATTTCTTCGTTTGCAGAAGGAAAATATACCGACTTTGCAGAGTTGGTTAATGAAAAGGTGCCAACAGAAAAGAATAAGGAACGCACTTTGCTGATGAAGCATCTGCAAGACTATACGGCAAAGAACAACTTTGATTATTTCATCCACAAAGACTTGGGCGGTTTCCTTCGTAGAGAACTTGATTTCTATATCAAAAACGAGGTGATGTTTTTGGATGATTTGGATGCCACTCATATCATGGAGCATTTGGCACAAGTGAAAGCCATCAAGATGGTAGGAGAGAAGATTATCACCTTCCTTGCCCAGCTCGAAGACTTCCAAAAGAAGTTGTGGCTCAAGAAAAAGTTTGTAGTCGGTTGTGATTATTGTATCACACTCGACCGAATTCCTCGTACCCTTTACCCAGAGATTATTGCTAATGATGAGCAGCGTAAAGAATGGGTTCGCCTCTTTGCTATCGATGAAATCAAAGGGGATATGATGACCGAGGGCTATAGTGATCCATTAACAGAAAAGTTCCTGGAAGACAATCCTTTCCTTGTGCTTGACACTAAGTTCTTTAGTGCCGAGTTCAAGCATAAACTCGTGGGAAGTATGGAGAAAGTAGATGAGGAGTGTAATGGATTGCTGATTAATAGCGAGAACTTTCAGGCTTTGGAGCTGTTGCAGGAGAAGTGCCATCGTAAATTAGATGGAATTTACATAGACCCTCCTTATAATACTGATGCTACACCTATCTTATATAAGAATTCATATAAAGATTCTTCTTGGATGACATTGATGAATGATAGGTTTATTGAAGCAAAAAACTTAGTAGCCAAGGATGGTTATTGGTCTGTAGCGATAGATGATGTTGAACTCCATAATCTATATAAAATTATGGAGAGTAATTTTGCTGCTTATGATATGTTTCAAGTTATAGTGAACCATTATCCGGGCTCTGGAACTGGAAGAAGTAATGTTTCAAAAACCCATGAATATAATTTGTTTGCAGTACCGAAAGGGCAAGACTTGCTTAGGGGAGAGCCTATAGAAGAACGACAAAGAACTCGTAGTTTTAGTAGAGCTGGAACAGGAGATAATAATCATCGTGAAGGAAGACCAAATAGCTTTTATGCGGTATTAGTAGAATCGAAAACAAAGAAAATAGTCGGTTTTGAAGCTCCACCAGCTTTGGAAGTGAAAGATTATCCTACGAGTCCTACTGATGAAGGTTATCTTAGAATTTATCCGATAGGAAAAGATGGTCAAGAGAGATGCTGGAGTTTGGGCTTTGAGTCTGCTAAAAAAGCGTTAAAGGAAGGTCTTTTGGAATGTACATCATCTAATACGATTATTAGATTGTATAATGATGAGGCTGATTGGGGGCTTTTGCCAAGTCTATGGGTTGATAGGAAATTTAGTGCAACAACTTGGGGTACAAATTTGTTGACCAATATATTCGGCAATTCAGGATTGTTCTCTTTCCCGAAATCTCTTTATACAGTTCAGCAAGCAATATATGCAGGAACATATCTGAAAAAGAATGCATTATTATTAGATTTCTTTGCAGGCTCAGGCACAACAGGTCATGCTGTTATCAATCTCAACAGAGAAGACAACGGAAATCGCAAGTATATCCTCTGCGAAATGGCTGAATATTTCAATTCTGTAACCAAACCTCGCATTGAAAAAGTAATCTATTCCGAGGATTGGAAGGATGGCAAGCCTGTTTCCCGTAAAGGCATTTCTCAATGCTTCAAGTACATCCGCCTGGAGCAATACGAGGATACCCTAAATAATTTGCAGCCGAAGAACCAGCGACTCGACTTCGATAACGAGAATGGCAAGGGCGATTTCGAGGAAACCTATTTCCTCCGTTATATGCTCGATACAGAAACCAAGGGAGATCTCTTCAACCTGGAATGGTTTAAAAACCCGTTTGCCATGTCTATCAAGACAACCAAGGATAATGAGTTGGTAGATACCCATGTTGATATGGTGGAAACCTTCAACTACCTCATCGGTCTGAATGTAGAGACGCTCCGTTATCCTAAGGATGGCTACTGCGTAGTGGAAGGAACCACTCATGTCGGCAATGAGCGAACCCTCGTGATTTGGAGAAACTGCAACAAGGTGAGTAACGAAGACTTGAATGAATTCTTCCGTAAGCAAGCCTACTGCACCACAGACTCTGAGTTCGATAAGATTTATGTAAATGGTGATAATACATTACCGAATATCAAGACGGATGAGGAGCATTGGAAAGTAGTACTCATTGAGGAAGAGTTTAAGAAGAGAATGTTTGAATAGGTCTTATTATGGCTAAGAAAATACAGAAGAAAGGAAAACTGCAGCAGGCACTGGTCCTGTTTCATTATATCTTGCAGCTGTTTGGCTGTAAGGACTTGGAGGCTTTGTCTCGTGACCTCAAGGATCTTGCATACGAAGGATTGAATGATGACCACGAGTCAAAACTCTATCATGAGCTTTGTCATAAGCTCTATGCTACAGGTCCTTTGTCCATAGAACAGTTGTACTTTTACGACCAGCATATCGTGAAGTTTACTGATGAGATTAACGAGAAGCGAAGTGAACCTATCAAGTGGAAGTACTTCCAGTATCTGTCCCTCTTGTTCACGGAAATCTATCTCGACCAGTATTTCAGTAATCCGCAGGCACTTTGCGACAACCTGAATCGTTTTCTGCATGATGACTTCAATCATCGTGCAGAAACCTGGCATGAGTTGCCCGACTTTACGGTTGATGACTTGAATAAGTTGGTCTATTGGAATGCAACAGGTTCGGGCAAGACTCTGCTGTTGCATATCAACATCAAGCAATATCAGGAGTATGCCAGAATCCATCATGCCAAGAAACTCAACCGCATCATCGTATTGACTCCGAATGAAGGATTGAGCCGTCAGCATTATGAAGAGTTGAAGGCTTCTAATATGGATGTTGCTATGTTCAGCAAACAAGGAATCGGTGGCATGTTTCAAGGCAAGGCTGTAGAAATCATCGACATCAATAAATTGGCAGATAAAGATGGAGATAAAACGGTAGCTGTAGAGGCTTTCGAGGGCAACAACCTGGTATTGGTAGATGAAGGTCACAAAGGTTCCAGTGGCGATGTCTGGATGGGGTATCGTCAGAAACTGACCGAGGAAGGCTTCTCTTTTGAGTATTCCGCTACCTTTGGTCAAGCCATTTCTGCAAAGAGTAATGCCAAAGACCGGAAGGCGATGTTCGACCAATATGGTAAGGCAACACTTTTTGATTATTCCTATCGTTATTTCTACGCCGATGGATATGGCAAGGATTATCGTATCATGAATATGAACGATTGGAATGATGATGATCTGCTCAATATGTATCTCACGGCATATTTGTTATGTCTTTATGAACAGACAAAAATCTATCAGAGTGATATGCGGATTCATAACAGGTTTCTGGTGGAGAAGCCATTGGGAATATTTGTGGGAAGTAGCGTAAAGGCTGTGAGCAAGGAAAATAAGAATCAGGTATCGGATGTTACTCAGATACTCTTGTTCTTGCAGGATTTTATCAGGAATCGTACAGAGTTTTCAGGTTATATCCGTCGTTTGCTCAGTTCGGAAGATGGATTGAAAACAAAGAATGGTTATTCTGTTTTTGGCAACTCTTTCCTGGCGCTTAAAGGTGGTTATCTCGTAGAAGATGACAAACAGAAGTTTGCCGAGAACATCTACGATGCTATCCTGCGGAATCTTTTCCACTCCAATATCCATGGTGCCCAACTTCATATCGACCTTCAAAAAGGAGGTTTTGAGGAGATTGGATTGAGAGTAGGAAGTGCTAAGGATTATTTCGGCGTTATCAATGTGGGAGATGGTAAGGAATTGCTGAAACTCTTGCAGGATAAAGGATTCCTTTGCGAAACGAAAGCATTCGGAACTTCCAGCCTCTTCAACAATATCAATTCTCAAGATTCAACCGTCAACATCCTGATTGGTTCCAAGAAGTTTACCGAGGGATGGAGCAGTTGGCGAGTTTCCGTGATGGGGCTGATGAATGTGGGACGCAGCGAAGGTTCTGAGATAATTCAGCTTTTCGGTCGTGGCGTTCGTCTGAAGGGATACAGATATTCCCTGAAGCGAAGCAAGATGCTGGATGCCTGCTATCAGGACGAGATGATTCCAAAGAATTTGTCAACCATCGAGACTCTGAATATCTTTGGCGTGCGGGCTGATTACATGGAAGCCTTCAAGGCTTATTTGGAGGATGAAGGTTTGCCAACCAATGAGATAGACTATGAGAAGATTGTCATCAAAACCATTAAGTCTGTTGATTTAGACGCTCTTCATCTTTCATTGCCGAAAGTCGTGGATGGCTATAACTTCAAGAAGTCTGCCGTGGTGGAACCTGCCGACGAAAGCCTGATGAAAAAGGTGAATGTAAAACTGGATAAATATCCAAAGGTGGATTTGTTGAGAAGCAAGAATGTTCAAACAGCTAATGCTGCAAGTCGCTATATTGGTGTTTTGGGACAGGAACATCTGAATTGGATAGACTGGACGGAAGTGTTCTTTGCCTTGCAGGGTATGAAGGCAGAGCGTGGTTGGTATAATCTGGAATTGAGATTGGAAGACTTGAAGTATTTGATGGCAAATCCTTTCTGGTACGAATTGTCTATTCCTGAGGATCGTTTGAACTTTCATGATTTCGGAAAGAATGTGGAGTTGTGGCAGGATGTTACAATCAGTCTGCTTCGAGGCTATATGGATATGGCTTACAAGAAGGCCAAGTCGAAGGAAGAGCAAAAACATCTGAAGGAGACGCCGGTTACCTATTATAATATAGCTATGCCTGAAGAATATGAAATTGAGGTTCGTAACGACCTGCTTAATGTGGTAGATCATTTGAAAATATTGCAGGCGCAGGTGGAGGCCAATGAATTTGGTGAAGACTTAGTTCTTGATGCTCCTTATTTCAAGGCTTTGAATGTGGAGGAACATCTGTATAAGCCTTTGGTCTTCCTTGCTGAGAAAGATATCAATGGCAATCGTCCTTATGTGGATGTTGTAACTGGTGAGCCAACGTTGAAGGTGTCTCCTGTGGCATTAAATTTGGGAGAACAGAACTTTGTAACTTCCTTCCGTGAATATTGTAGGGTTCATCAAGACGATGTGCTGGCAGGTAAGCAGGTTTATCTGCTTCGCAATGAGAGCAAGAGGGGATTGGGTTTCTTTGAAGCAAACAACTTCTATCCTGATTTTATCTTATGGATATTGGATGGAGAGAAGCAATACATCACCTTCATCGACCCGAAAGGTATTCGCAATCTTAAAGGATTGGAGGATGATAAGATTCAACTCTTCAAGTATTTACAGACAGAAGTGGCTTCTCAGTTGGGCAACGCTCATCTGATGTTGAACAGTTTCATTATCAGCAATACGCCAATGGAGCAAGTGGAGTTTTGGTTGAAGAATCGATTTGAGAAAGGTGAATTCCAAAAGAATCATGTATTGTTTAAGGATGATAAAAGTTATTTGGAAACAATGGTGAATATGATTTTGCAGTATATATAGAAAAAATGGCGTGGCAATAAGTGGTGCTTTTATTGCCACGCCTTTCTTTTGCTTATTCCCTAAGTACTGAAGACTTGTTTGCGACTTGTATCTCCGAAAGATAGGAATCTGTGTTTCGGGTTTACGGGTAGTGTCTTACTTGCGCACCATTGCGTTTCTTGGGGGCACAAAAGTGCTCTTGCCCGAGCATAAAAGTGCCCTTACCTCAGCACAAAAGTGCCCTTCCTTAGGCACGTTACAAACTTGGTGAGACAAGAAAATCTGCTTGATGTTCTGTTCTCTTATTTCCTTTTTATAGAAAATGTTAGTAGTGGTTTTATATAAAGATACAGGTGATAGGTATTTGGAAAAATCTTTATAACGGATTTTTTTCTAAAACAGGAATGCGATTTTACCCTTCACCCTTCATCTTTTCGCCTGGAATGCCGATAAACACAGGGAATTCGAGGATGAATGGTAAAAGCCCACCCTTCATCACCCTTCATCTCCCTTCATCTTTTTTGCCTGTTTTTGGCTTTTTGAGCCTAATGCAGACTGGTTATTCGTTTGATTCGAAATATAGCGAATTATGAAAAATATAGACATCTTCTTTCTCCATCGGATTACGCAGACTTAACGGAACATTCTTGATCTACAGATTATTCACGGATTTTCACGGATATAAAATTGCATCATGGACTTATGACTCTCCATCTCTGAGTCTTAATAGACGACCGTTCTTAGTCTTAATAGACGATCAATTTAAGCTTAATAGACGACTCCATCTTAGCTTAAGATGAAGGGTGATGAAGGGTGCTTTTAAGTTATTAAGTCTATAACTATCTATATATCAGGAACTTATGTTTGCAATATGAAGGGTGAAGGGTTTTTGTCGTTTCGCTTTTGAAATTTTCAATGAGGGGGTGTCTCAAGTCTATGCTGCAATTTTATTCATCGGATTACGCTGAGTAATCCGTGGAACAAGAATGCTCCGTAAACTCTGCGTAATCCGAAAAATATATTGCCAAGTGACGGCATAAGATAGAGCCTGTTAGAAGTTGCAAGGCAATGCTGAGAGCTGTTGCATGATGGTCTTTGCCATACGGGAATGACCAGCATCATTAGGATGAAGGCGATCTGTATCCATCTTGTTGAACATCTGGGCACCAGCGTCGTAAAGAGGGAAGAGACCTGAAAGGGAGTTGAGATCGATGACTGGTACTGCCCAGACATTGCCTACTTCCTTAATCGCCTTTACGTATTCATCAAAGAAGAGTCCACGTGCATTTTCGTACATCTCATCAGGCTGGATATTCTTGTCGCTGCTGGCAAAGAGCGCACGGTGTACAGGAGTCATCACTACAATCTGTTTGGTAGGGTACATCTGCTTCAGCTTTGACATGGCAATGTTGATGCGACCCTTCAGCGTATTATTGTCCATGGCAAAGTGGCGGTGGCGACGTTGTACCATTTCACTTGGTTTGTGGCTGGCTACTCTCACGCTGTCAAATGTCTCTGTGTACCATTCGCCAATAGGCACACCATTATTGAAATCGTTAGTACCCATAAAGATGAGGATAGCATCGAAGTCATTGCCATGTTCTTTCTGGAGTTTGTCAGCCTGGCGGGGAATATCATTCCATTGTCTGCCACTCACGCCATATACATAGGGAGTAATGCCAAGCCATTCTTCAAGAAATCCCCAGTATTTTACCTTTGAAGCCTTGATATTTGGGTCGGTGATAGAATCGCCAAAGTAAGCAACCTTCTTGCCTTTCCACGGATGCTGGAGATTCTTGAAAGCTTTTTCTTTTTCTGCAATTTCTTTCTTGGTCATCGCCTTTTGGGCGAATGTAGGCATTGTCATCGTAAGGGCAAGTGCCAGCGTGATAATCATTTGTCTTTTCATTGTTAGTTTGTTTATATTCAATTCTTTTGGCAAAGGTACATTAAATATTTCATAACTTAGAATCTTTTTCGTTCAAATATCGTTTAAATTCTTCTTTTTTTCGTAATTTTGCACTCGCTTTTGGAGAATTCTAAGTTTTGCATAGGGGATAAGAGTTTATACTGATTTCTTTCTCCCCATAATAATTGGAATTTTGGTATCATATATATTAAGGTAATATACAAGGATGACTGTAGGATTGAATAATTTGAGTGATTTATTGCGTAAGCGTATAGCCGTTGCGGCTTATTATTTTGTGCCGGGAGTAGTGTTTGCTAGTTGGGCGAGTCGTATTCCGGATGTAAAGCAGATGTTGCATCTCACTAATGGTCAGTTAGGTTCTGTGCTTTTCGCTATTCCTATCGGCCAGCTTCTGATGATGGCTTTTTCGGGCGTTTTGGTCAGTAAATTCGGAAGCAAGAAGATGATAGTTCTTGCAGAGGTTCTATATGCTCTTGTCCTTTTTTCTATCGGAAGTAGCAGTACCGTTTTCCAACTCATACTCTCGCTCGTAGCTTTTGGAATGATGGCCAATCTGATGAATATCGCTACTAATACACAGGCCTGTCTGATAGAGAAGATGTATGGCCGCAACATTATGTCGTCGTTTCATGGCTTATGGAGCCTTGGTGGTTTCTCTGGTGGCATCATCGGAGCCGTTTTTGCGAATACGCTTCTTCCGATAGAAGCTCATTTTGGTACTATCTTAGCGATGAGCCTTGTCATTATCGCAGTAGGTTTCCGATTCCTCGTGGATGATGCTACGGCGAAAGCGGAAGAGGAAGATGTTCCGAAGTTTTCTTTCAGAACCATCGACCCGATTTTGTTTCTTTTAGGACTGATGGGATTTGCCGGCATGTTCTGTGAAGGTACTGTTTATGATTGGTCGGGTGTATATTTCTCATCAGTAGTGAAGCCTGATGAGGCTTTCATTCGTGCCGGTTATGTGGCAGGTATGGGAGCGATGACCTTGGGCCGTTTCCTTGCCGATGGATTTGTTACGAAATATGGACCAGCCAGGGTGCTGAAAGTTTGTGGAGGTTTGATAGTAGGTGGTTTGTGGTTGGCTGCTGCTTTGCCTTATCTCATTCCTGCTACCTTTGGTTTCTTGCTGGTTGGCTTCGGAATATCTTCGTCTGTTCCTATCTGTTATAGCATAGCAGGTAAGTTGGGTACTATCAAGGCCAGCATTGCCATCACGATTGTTTCGAGTATCAGTTTCTTCGGTTTCCTGGTAGGTCCTCCTGTCATCGGATGGCTTTCTGAAGCTACAGGGCTGCGCATTGCCATCAGTATTGCTGCTTGTCTTGGGTTGATGATTGCATTTGTGGCAACAAAGGTGAGCAAGCGATTTTCCATTGATACTGATAGGGCTTAAAGCAGGTAAGCATACTTTGGTTATCAAGGCTCTTGATCATCACGTGCTCGTAGATCAGTGGATGATAGATTCAGATTTGTCTCGTCAGTTTCCTTGGCATCCTTTCCGGTTTTGATGGCTTTTGCCATTAATTAGACGTGGGTTAGCAGAGAATTTGCTGGATGAAGATAGAAATATTTGGTAGTTACAAAATAAATTCGTAATTTTGCCAAAAGCATTCGAAATGATGGCAAATATAAAATAATATTAGAGGAAAAATGGGAATTTATATAAATAAAGGCAATGACGGTTTCGCATCTCTCTGCAATTCGAAGTTTGTCGATAAGAGTATGTTGATAGCGGAAGTGAACTCTGTGATGATGACGGAGAATCGCTTTCTCTGTGTTACTCGTGCCCGAAGATTTGGTAAATCTGTGGCTGTAAAAATGCTCAATGCCTATTATGACAAGTCTTGCGATTCCCATGAACTATTCGATGGATTGGCTATATGCAAAGATAAGGATTTTGAAAAGCATCTTAATCATTATCCTGTGCTTTATTTGGATATGACGGATTTCGTAACGAAATATGGTAAGAACGAGCGCATTGTTGAGTATATCAAGCATGATATTTGTGAGGAACTACTGAGCTTGTACGATTGCGTGACGATGAAAACCAACGATGATTTGATGGATTTGCTCGTTAGTATCGTTGACCATACAGGAGAGAAATTCATCTGTTTAATTGACGAATGGGATGCTCTTTGCCGTGAGGGGCAGGAGAAACAAATGGATGAGTATGTCGATTTATTGCGTCGTCTCTTCAAGGGAAGTATGACAGAATATGTCTTCGCATGTTGCTATATGACTGGTATTCTGCCGATCAAACGCTATAATACCCAGTCGGCATTGAATAACTTTGATGAATACACGATGCTCAGTCCAGCCCAGTTGGCTCCTTATTTCGGTTTTACGGAGAAAGAAGTGGGATGTTTATGTGCCGATGGAGGAATGGATATTTATGAGATGAAGCGTTGGTATGATGGCTATGAACTTGGAAAGGAGAAGGCGATGTACAATCCGTATGCTGTAATGCGCGCCTTGAAACGTAAATCGTATGAAAGCTTTTGGACAAGTACCAATACGTTTGAGAGTCTCAAACGTTATATCACGATGAATTTTGATGGTTTGAAGGATGATATTATCCATGCTCTTAATGATGTTTCTGTGAGGGTAAATGCACTGCGTTTTAGCAATGATATGCACAAGGTGGAGTGCAAGGATGATGTCCTGACACTTCTTTGCCATTTGGGTTATCTTTCTTATAATAGTGAGACCAAATGTGCTTGCATTCCTAATTATGAAGTTCGCCAAGAATTTGAGACTGCTATAGCGGACACCAGTTGGAAAGAGGTGACGAGTGCATTGGAACATTCCGAAGACTTATTGGCGCATTTGCTTAATGGCGATGAGGAAGATGTGGCAACAAACGTTGCTGAGGTTCATGAACAAAATACCAGTATCTTGAAATACAATGATGAGAATTCTTTGGCTTGTGTTCTTTCGTTGGCATTTTATACTGCAAGAAATCGTTATGAGATGATTCGTGAATTGCCAACGGGCAAGGGCTTTGCTGATATAGTGCTGTTGCCTTACCGTCATGTGGATGCTCCTGCAATAGTGTTAGAGCTGAAGTGGAATAATGATGCCGATACTGCTATCAGCCAGATCAAACTTCAAGGATATGGAAAATCTTTGATGCACTATGTTGGTGATGTGATTCTAGTAGGCATCAACTATGATAAACAAACGAAAGTACATAGTTGCAAAATTGAGAAAATTGTAAAGAAGTAATTGTAAGAGGATGAAAATTCCTATCTAATAAAGGTAGATGTTTTGGAGATATAGATGTAAATATATTTGTCTAATTTCGATAGATGTTAAATGAAAAAAGCCCTTAGACTTCCATGATGAGGTCTAAGGGCTTTTATTTTTGCGTGCCCACGCAAAAATTCCTGCGTGCCCACGCAGAAAATCATCCGTCGGCACGCAGCTTATTTTGCTGAGGGGATATATTTTCCTTTTATATAAATAAATTTCCTATCTGGAAGACTAAGGCTGATACTACCCATGCCAATAGCGTGGTGTAGCCAGCGGCAAAGCCTGCCCATTTCCAACTGCCTGTCTCGCCCTTGATGGCGGCGATAGTGGCGATGCAAGGGAAGTAGAGCAATACGAAGAGGAGGAAACAGTAGGCGGTGAGCGTAGCCTTTGCTGCTGCTTCGGCATCGCTGTAACCATAGGTCTTCTTCAAATCAGAAGTCATCTGCTTCTTCAAAACCTCATATTTTCCGTCTTCATCGTTGTAATCCTGATCGTCAGAGAAACTGTCGTTGTTGCTGTAGAGCACACCCATCGTTGAGGCTACAATCTCCTTGGCACCCACACCGGATACCAAGCCCACATCCAGTTTCCAGTCGAATCCCTGTGGGGTAAAGATAGGCTCGATGGTCTTACCGATTCTGCCGATATAGCTCTGCTCCTGCTGAGCCTGGTTGTCAAGTTCCTCATTGTGAGGGAAGTAGCCCAAAGCCCAGACGATGATACTTGCCACGAGGATGATGCCACCCATCTTCTTCAGATACTGCTTACCCTTTTCCCAGGTATGGCGGCCTATCGCCTTCCAGGTAGGGAAGCGGTAAGGAGGCAGCTCCATTACGAATGGGGTATCTTCGCCCTTTACCACGAAACTGGCAAAGATGCGGCTCAATATCACGGCAAGGAAGATGCCGATGAGATAGAGCGATACCATGATGAGCGAACGGTATTGGATGGCAAAGAACGTTCCGATGACCATGATGTAGATTGGCAGACGAGCCGAACAGCTCATCAATGGCAATATCAGCATCGTAATCAGACGGGAACGGTGACTCTCGATGGTTCTCGTTGCCATCACCGCAGGTACGTTACATCCGAATCCCATAATCAGCGGGATGAATGACTTGCCATGCAGGCCCATCTTGTGCATCAGTTTATCCATGATGAAGGCGGCACGAGCCATATATCCCGAATCCTCCATGTATGAGATGAAGAAATACAAAATCAGAATCTGTGGCAGGAACACGATGACCGCACCTACACCACCAATCACACCATCTACCAGCATGTCCTTCACCGGTCCGTCCGGCATTGTGGTACTGATGAATTCGCTCAGCCATGCTACGCCGTCCTCAATCCATCCCTTAGGAATCTCGCCCAGTACGAAGGTGGCTGAGAACATGATGAACAGCAGCAGGATGAAGATAGGGAAGCCTACATATTTATTGGTCAGGATTCTGTCGATGAGATGGGTTACCTGATAGGTATCCTTTGCTTTGCCAGGTTCATAGCCTGCTTCCTGCAATGCTCCATGAATAAAACCGTATTTGGCATCCATGATGGCTGTTTCGCTATCTTCCAGAGTCTCTTCCTTCACACGCTTGGCAGCCTCATCACGGGCTGCGAAGATTTCCTTGGCAGATTTCAGATGACTTACGTATTCCTCGGCGTGCTTATCATTCTCCAGCAACTTGATGGAGAGGTAACGGGTGGAGTAGCGCTGGCGGATGGAATCATCTACCTTCAGATACTTCTGGATATGTTCGATGCCGTGCTCTATCTCATGTCCGTGGTTGATGTGGATATGGCGATAGTGAGCGTTGGAATCTTCCTTACCTTCGTAGAGTTCTATGATGGTCTCGAAGAGTTTATCTACGCCTCGGCCATTGGTAAAGACGGTAGGAATCATCGAGATACCGAAGAGTTCACCGAGTTTGTCGTAGTCGATGTTATCGCCACGCTTCTCAGTTTCATCAAACATATTGAGGGCGCAGACCATGCGGATGTGCATATCTATCAACTGAGTAGTGAGATAGAGGTTGCGCTCCAGATTACTGGTGTCGATTACATTGATGACAATATCCGGAGTGTGCTCGATGAGCTGCTTGCGCACATAGAGTTCTTCTGGTGAATAGGCAGAAAGAGAGTAAGTGCCTGGTAAATCAACAAGATTAAAGTGATAACCGTTAAAATCGGCTTCACCTACCTTGGCATCTACAGTTACACCACTATAGTTTCCCACACGTTCGTGAGCACCAGATGCGAAGTTGAAGAGGGAGGTTTTACCACAGTTTGGATTTCCCACTAAAGCCACATTGATGACATGGTGCAAGCGCTCGGCCTCCTGTTCTGCCAAAGCCTCGTTTTCTGCAGAATTTTTTCTTTCTGCCACGAGCATCTTGTCGCCCAGCGCATTTTCGTCGCTATCGTTTGTATTGATAGTTTGTGAGTCAATTACTTGCTGTCTATCTTCTGCATCTGCCTGATTCAGCTCTTTATTGTTTTTTGCCTCGTCAATAGAAACTACTTCTATGTGGTCAGCCTCACTATGTCTGAGTGATACCTCATAGCCCATGATTTTGTATTTCACAGGATCTTGCAGTGGAGCATTGAGGAGTACATCCACTTTTTTGCCTTTGATAAAACCCATCTCGATGACTCTCTTGCGGAAGCCACCGTGACCGGAAACTTTGACGATGACGCCACTTTCTCCTGTTTTGAGTTCTGATAATTTCATCGTATATTCATTTTATGATTCTTAGATTGTGTCTTTTCTTTGACGAAAAGTCATCCTTATCTTTATTTATTTTTCTCTTTTCGCTTACAAAATTACTAATAATTATTTCAACTCAGTTGTAATCATGTCATTAAATAAAAAAAATACCAAGAAATGATGAGAGTATCATCAATTCTTGGTATTCTTATCATTATTTCTGATGATGTGTACCTCTTATACCTTATTATTATATATATAAGAGCATCACCATTTCTTGTGATTACAAGTTTCTGCCGTGGCAGTTCTTGAACTTCTTGCCGCTGCCGCATGGACATGGATCGTTAGGACGAGGCATGTGCTCGGCACGGTATGGAGTGCGGTTCACCTGGTCAGCTCCCTCGCGGGTATCCTGGTTGGCTGCTGCCTCCTGTGCTGCACGCTCAGCATCGATATCCACCTTGCTCTCTACGTAGTTCTGCTGGGTGTGCTGCTCTGGTGCTGCCTCCTGAACTGGCTGCTCCTGCTCCATGACAGGAATCTGACCACGCATCAGGATGCTGGCGATGCGGTCGTTCATATCATTGATCATAGCGTCCCATACCTTTGCACTCTCCAACTTGAAGATGAGCAATGGGTCCTTCTGCTCGTAGCTGGCATTCTGTACAGAGTGCTTCAACTCATCGAGCTTGCGGAGGTTCTCCTTCCAGTCATCATCGATGATGTGGAGTACTACGCTCTTCTCGAACTCCTTCACTACGTTCTTTGCCTCAGTCTCGTAAGCTTCCTTCAGGTTGCATGCGATGTTGTACATGCGCTTGCCGTCGGTGATAGGCACCATGATGCGCTCGTACATAGCACCCTGGTTTTCATATACCTGCTTGATGATAGGCATTGCTGTAGCCTGGATGCGGTCGGTCTTGCGCTTGAAGGCAGCCATAGCCTCCTGGAAGGCACGCTCAGCCATCTCGTCGCGTCTGCCGTTCTCGTATTCCTCCTCTGTGAAAGGAATCTCCATGGCGAGAACCTTCAGGAACTCTTCCTTGGCACCGGTGAAGTCGTTGTTGTTCACGATGTTCAGTACGCGGTCCCAGATTACGTTGGCGATATCCATACCGATACGCTCACCCATCAGGGCGTGGCGACGCTTCTCGTAGATAACGGTACGCTGACGGTTCATCACGTCATCATACTCCAGGAGGTGCTTACGGATACCGAAGTTGTTCTCCTCAACCTTGCGCTGAGCACGCTCGATGCTCTTGCTGATCATTGGGCTTTCGATACGCTCACCATCCTCGAAACCGAGACGGTCCATTACCTTGGCGATACGCTCTGAAGCGAACAGACGCATCAGCTTATCCTCCAATGATACGTAGAATACTGAAGAACCTGGGTCACCCTGACGACCGGCACGACCACGGAGCTGACGGTCTACACGACGGCTCTCATGACGCTCTGTACCGATGATGGCGAGACCACCTGCAGCCTTTACCTCAGGAGTCAGCTTGATATCGGTACCACGACCTGCCATGTTGGTAGCGATGGTTACGGCACCCTTGCCATTTGTAGAGCGACCTGCCTCGGCAACAATCTGAGCCTCCTGCTGGTGCAACTTAGCGTTCAATACGTTATGAGGAATGTTACGCATCTTCAACATCTTGCTCAACAACTCTGAGATTTCTACAGATGTTGTACCCACCAAAACAGGGCGACCAGCATTGCGCATTTCTTCAATCTCATCAATGACGGCACGATACTTTTCACGGGCTGTCTTATAGACGCGGTCGTCCAAGTCGTGACGTGCAATAGGACGGTTGGTAGGAATCTCAACTACGTCGAGTTTGTAAATATCCCAGAACTCACCAGCTTCTGTGCTTGCAGTACCGGTCATACCAGAGAGTTTGTGGTACATACGGAAATAGTTCTGGAGTGTGATCGTTGCGAATGTCTGAGTAGCAGCCTCAACCTTTACATGCTCCTTAGCTTCGATAGCCTGATGCAAGCCATCGCTCCAGCGACGACCTTCCATGATACGACCAGTCTGCTCATCGACAATCTTCACTTCGCCATCCATGACAACATATTCGTCGTCCTTATTAAACATGGTATAAGCTTTCAGCAACTGCTGAAGTGTGTGAACTCGTTCACTCTGTACACCATAGTGTGCCAACATCTCGTCTTTCTTGTCGAGACGCTCCTGGTCAGAGATGTCTGTGCGAGCTTCCAACTCACTCATCTCTGTAGTGATATCAGGCAATACGAAAAGTTCCTTATCGTTTACCTGTTTTGCCAACCAGTCTGTACCCTTGTCGGTAAGGTCGGCTGAATTCAATTTCTCATCTACCACGAAATACAAAGGTTCTACAGCCTTAGGCATCTCACGGTTGTTGTTAGCCATGTAGTATTCCTCGGTCTTCAACAAACCAGCCTTGATACCTTCCTCAGAAAGGTACTTGATCAATGGCTTATTCTTAGGCAAAGCCTTGAATGAACGGTAAAGAGCCAAGAAACCAGCCTCAAGTATTTCCTGATTCTTGGTCTTGTTTCCTTCGCTAATCTTCTGCTTAGCTTCTGCGAGCAATTCTGTTGCCTGTTTGCGCTGTACTTCATAGAGACGCTCTACCAATGGCTGGTATTCCTCAAACATCTGATCGTCACCCTTTGGGATTGGACCGGAAATGATAAGTGGAGTACGGGCATCGTCAATCAAAACGGAGTCAACCTCATCGACGATTGCATAGTTGTGCTGGCGCTGTACCAAGTCTGCAGGACTTGTTGCCATATTGTCGCGCAAATAGTCGAAACCAAACTCATTGTTTGTACCAAAGGTGATATCTGCCAAATATGCTTTGCGACGCTCGTCAGAATTAGGGCGATGCTTGTCAATGCAATCTACAGAAAGACCATTGAACATATAGAGAGGTCCCATCCACTCAGAGTCACGCTTTGCCAAGTAATCGTTGACAGTAACGACATGTACACCATTGCCAGTTAAGGCGTTCAGGAATACAGGACAGGTACCAACGAGTGTCTTACCCTCACCGGTAGCCATCTCGGCAATCTTACCTTGATGCAAAACGACACCACCGAAGAGCTGAACATCGTAGTGAACCATTTCCCATTTCAGGTCGTTACCACCAGCTGTCCAATGGTTGTGATAGATAGCCTTATCACCATCAATGGTGATGAAGTCATTCTTAGGGTCTGCTGCCAACTCACGGTCAAAATCAGTAGCTGTAACGATGGTCTCCTCGTTTTCTGCAAAACGGCGAGCTGTATCCTTTACAATACTGAATGCAGTAGGGAGCACTTCATTGAGGGCAATCTCATATTTGTCGAGTGCCTCCTTCTCCAACTTATCAATCTGGTTGAAGATACCTTCACGCTCGTCAATAGGAGTTTCTTCTATCTTAGCCTTGAGTTCTGCTATCTTAGCTTTCTCCTCGTTGGCATACTCCTGTACATACTTCTGGATTTCTTTTGTCTTAGCACGAAGCTCGTCATTGCTCAAGGCCTTGATATTAGGATATTCTGCCTTGATTTTTTCTACGATTGGCTGGATCAACTTCATGTCGCGAGTTGATTTGTTGCCAAACAATGACTGAAGAATTTTGTTAAAGTTCATTGTTATATTTATTTTTTTTGTTATTCGAAATTTATCGGGAGTAATTGAAAATAAAGGAGTTATGAGTCATTTGACAAGTACTTGTCGCTCTCTTTTTCTCTATTTCTTTCTCCACATTATATTTATTGTCTGCAAATTTACAAAAAATATCTGTAAATCAGCAATGTTTTGTTAATTAATGCTCGTTTGCAAGTGATATTTGTGATATTCTGTCCTTATATGACTTGCAATGGGATTAAAAACAATCAGGTCCTCGAATAACAATACTACCATAAGGAGCCTTGTATTTATGCTCCAGAATAGGGTGGAAATAAATATTAGAATGAATGTCTGTCAGAATGTCAGAAGTATCTGCTGTTAATGAAGCAGATACTGAGTGAAACTGAGGTCTTGAATGGTTTTCATCAGAGGCTTCTTTAATAGCCTTGATGACATAGAGAATGTCTTCCTCTAATGCCTTCGCCTCAGGTTGCTGGATAAATTCGTCATAGGATATATCTGTCAGCGCAAACTTCAGTGCTTGCTGATAAGTCTGCGCTTCCATGCCTGTTGCCGCTAAGACAACCAGGAGGGCGGTAATATATCTGTTGACAATCATAAATCCTAATTTATTTTATTTGTTTAATTGTTTTTTCTGTTTACGGAGATCATATACTATAGATCTTATGACATATCGCATTAGCAAAGATAATGCCAAGATTTCCATACCTTCTGCATAGTGCTGCCAGATTTGCATAAAGAGGGACACGAAAAGAAGTATTCCCCATATATTATAGTACCAATATATTTTACCTTTATACAGATTTCTGCAGGTTTTCCATGCAAAGATGAGATTGAGTGGATTCAATATCAAAATCTGGAAATTGATCTGAACGGTAGGGTGCTCTGAGAATATCATCGCCAGAAGTATAAATCCTGGAATACCTGTAAGTATCAGAAGAGTCATATCTAACCACCAGAAGTTCTTTCGCTTGAAGACTTCTATGATGGATAATAAGAATATGACTGCGCCCAGAGCGAGCGCTACTCTGAATGGAGTGATGCTTTCGCTTTCTGTTGCATGGTCTGCTTGTACCGGTATCAGGTAGAATGTACTATCTACTAATTTGATATATCTTTTTTTAGTTGGATATACTTCCGCCATCGTTTTTTGAATGGTTGTGTCCTTTCTCGCTTCTGTAGCAAAGTCCTTACTGAGGTTTTCTGGCAGGAACTCCCATTCTTGTTTACTGATAGGGCGGTCTGCCATGAATCCTAAAAGTAAATCATTTCCGAATCTGGCCCATTTATGATTTTCGTTCAGACGATGGATTTCTTTACGATAGGTTGATTGGGCATCAACGTCCTTGAAATCTGTGATATGTTGTCCGAGATTTCTGATAATCATATCACGGGCTCTGGTAGTACAGTTGTCAAAGAAGAAATTGTAGCGGTAAGTGCGATTCTCTTCTTTGTTATTCTCGTCAATAGCAGAGAGAATCTTTATCTTCTCCTCTCTGGTGAGTGCCAGTCTTTGTTGTCTTACCCATCTTCCTTCGCTTGAATATTCTGCTATGAAATGCTCCATAGGGAATATACCTATCTGATAGTCGGTCATGCCGAACACAAACCGAAGAATGAAAAAGGCCTGCTTGAAGGAGAACATTCCCCAGTTGACTGCAAGGTCTGTACCGTGGACATGGTCTTCAATGCGAAGGGCGGTGTGTCCATAGTATGACCATACTTCTTGTCCTGGTCCGCAAGTCAGGAGAGATATATCTACAGAGTCGAGCCATGCTTGTGACTCTGGGGATGACATATAGTTTCTCTCAGAATTTTCTTGAGGTCTATTACCCTGAAAATCCTGTGCGTTAGCCAAAGTCGTTAAATTGATTAACAAAACGGCTAAAAAAGCTCTAAAAATATACTTAAATCGTTTCACGATGCAAAAATACCTTATTATTTTCAATTATCCTTCTTTTTTTCTAATTTTTTTTAATACTTTTGCACTCTGAATATAAATTTGAATGATAATTATCAATGAGAAAGCTTATTTTAGCTACCCTTTTGTTGGGTACAGTTATTTCGGTTAATGCCCAAAGTGGTACTAATTCTCCATACAGCCAGTATGGTCTTGGCGTGTTGTCAGACCAGACTTCTGGTTTCAATCGTGGTATGAATGGCGTTGGTCTCGGTTTTCATGAGCATAACCAAATCAACTATTTGAACCCTGCTTCATATTCAGCTATAGATTCCTTATCTTTTATTTTTGATGCTGGTATCTCAGGTCAGATTACCAATTTCGAAGAGAATGGAGTCAAGAAGAATGCTAATAATGCTAACTTTGAATATGTGGTTGCTGGTTTTAGAGCTGCCAAGCATTTAGGTGTTAGTTTTGGTGTGCTGCCATTTACTAATGTAGGTTATAACTATACTTCTACAGAAAAAGTAGGCTCACAGTTTAATGATGCTACTTATACCAATACTTATAATGGTGAAGGTGGACTTCATCAGGTTTATCTCGGTGTCGGTTGGGCTCCGGTTAAGGGATTGGCTGTAGGTGCTAATGTGGCATATATTTGGGGTGATTATAATAAGTATGTTTCTAATGCTTATAGTAACTCCAATTATAATACGTTGATTCGTACTTATTCTACTCAGGTCAACAGCTATAAGTTAGATTTTGGTATCCAATATACAGCCAAGCTCTCCAAGAAGGATTGGGCAACAATCGGTGCAACCTATTCACCAGGTCATAATCTTGGTGCAACTGCCGACATGAATATTATTTCTAATAATTCTCAGACAAGTGCATCGGATACAGCCTTTTTCTCTATTGATAAAGCATTTGAGCTGCCTCACATGTATGGTGTAGGTTTGATGTGGAATCATAATGATCAGTGGAAAATAGGATTTGATTATACCTTGCAAAAGTGGGGTAGTTTGGAATATCCTCGAAGATATGTAAATGTCAATGACAAGAATCATGTCCTTGATGTGGATGGTGCTTACGCAGACCGCAGTAAGTTCAATTTGGGTATGCAGTATTGTTATGGAGAATATAACCGTCATTTCTTCAAGCGTTTGAGATATCGTGCCGGTGTAAGTTATGCAACTTCGTATTATAAGGTAAATGGTATTGATGGACCTAAGGAAATCTCTGTTAGTGCAGGTTTCGGTATTCCAATTATGAACAATTACAACCACCGTTCTTTCCTCAATATTAGTGGACAGTGGGTGAAGAGTTCTGCAAAGGATTTAATTAAGGAAAATACTTTCCGCTTGAATATTGGCTTTACTTTCAATGAAGAGTGGTTTAGAAAGTGGAGAATGAAGTAATATATAATAATGTATAAGATTAAAAGCACTTTTTTAGGATTATTGATGTTCATTTGTTTGGTGGCTTGCCAGGAACAAGTGGAACATACTGCACCTGCAATCTTGGCGCGTGACTCTGTTGCCATGATGACTTCGTATGGTGTTAATACGCTCATCAGTGATTCGGGTGTGATGAAATATCGTATTGTTACGGAACGATGGGAAGTGAATACCAGTAAGAATCCTTCTCAATGGATTTTTGAAAAGGGTATTTTGCTGGAACAATTTGATGAGAAGTTTCATGTGAATAGTTATATTCAGAGTGATACTGCTTATTATTATGATCAGCAGAAGATATGGAAACTTTATGGAAGAGTCCGTATCTTGACTAAAGATGGACTGAAATTTACAAGTGAACAACTCACTTGGGATCAAAATAAGCATGAGCTTTCGAGCAATGTCTTCAGTAAATTAGTTACTCCTGAACGTACCCTGCAAGGGTCATATTTCTGGAGTGACGAGAAGATGACGCGTTATTTTGTTAGTAATTCTAAAGGTAGTTTTGAAAAGGGTGATGTGGCTGGTACACAGAGTGATACTATCTCTTCTCAGCCAGATTCAGTAAAGCAGAATTTACGTCCGCAAGCTACACCGCGAAGTGCGACAAATTCGATTCCGCTTATGCACTAATATTGAAAAAAAGAAAATGGAAGAAGTAGGGATTAGTCTCATAATTGGAATCTTGGTGACAATGGTCTTTTCCGCCTTTTTCAGTGGTATGGAAATTGCCTTTGTTTCATCCAACCGTATGTTGGCTGAGATGGATAAGGAAAAAAACGGATTTACACAACGTATTATTTCTTTGTTTTACTCTCATCCTAATGGTTTTGTCAGTACCATGCTTGTGGGTAATAATATAGCCTTGGTTGTATATGGTATTCTGATAGCCCGTCTCTTTGATAACACTATTTTCATTGGTCTGGATGATGGTCTGAAGGTTTCTGCTGATACGATTTTATCTACATTAATCGTGCTTTTCACAGGTGAGTTTTTGCCTAAGACTCTTTTCAAGTCCAATCCTAATAGATTGTTGTCTCTTTTCAGTCCTTTAGCTTACTTATGTTATGTTGTCCTTTGGCCTATCAGTAAGTTCAGTACTTTTTTAAGTAAGATGTTGTTGAAGATTCTTGGTGTTAAAATGGACGATGAGACTGGGGATGAAGGATTTTCTAAAGTGGATTTGGATTATCTTGTCCAATCCAGTATAGATAATGCAGAGAAGGATTCTGATATTAACGATGAGGTCAAGATATTCCAAAACGCATTGGATTTCTCGGATACCAAAGTAAGGGATTGTATGGTTCCTCGTACTGAAATTCAGGCGGTAGGTCTGGATGCAACACTTGAGGACCTGCGTCAGAAATTCGTGGAAAGTGGCAATTCTAAGATTGTGGTATATAAGGATGATATAGATCATGTAGAAGGATATATTCATAGTTCTGAGTTGTTCCGCAATCCGAAGAAATGGCAAGATCATATTCGTACGATGCCTTTTGTGCCAGAGACGATGCAGGCGCAAAAGTTGATGCAGATTTTCCTACAGCAGAAGAAGACGTTGGGCGTAGTCGTTGACGAATTCGGAGGCACCAGTGGACTGGTCAGTTTGGAGGATATTGTAGAGGAAATCTTTGGTGATATTGAGGATGAGCATGATTCTGCGAAATATGTCGCCAAACAAACTCCTGAGGGTGACTATCTTTTGTCTGCTCGTTTGGAAATAGACAAGGTAAACGAGATGTTTGATTTAGACTTGCCTGAAAGTGATGAATATATGACTGTTGGAGGCTTGATACTTCATGAATATCAGAGTTTTCCAAAGTTGAATGAAGTAATAAGCATTGGTAAGTTTGAATTTAAAATTATCAAGTCAACCTCTCGAAAAATAGAATTAGTTCACTTGCATTTGTTGAAGTAAACTCCTAAAAATATAGCAAAAAGCACTTGTCGTTTGCGATAAGTGCTTTTTTTCTTGCTATTTTTGGGACTTTTTGGCATGTATGTCCAAAAAAGGCATAAAAAAATTCCCTTATTTCCGATTTTCTTTGTATTTTTGCAAACAATTGGCTAAAGTCTTACCTTGCTTTCATTGATTCGGAGCAGGGTTATGGAAAGAAAAGCCTATATAACTAGAGAAAATAAACAAAAAATAAAAATAAAATTAAAACGTAATGGCAGCATTAGGAACAATTAGAAAAAGAGGCGTCATTCTGGTTTGCATTATCAGTTTTGGCCTCTTCGCCTTCATTGCTGAAGAAGCTTTCCGTTCTTGTGATTCTGCAAAGAACAACGAACGCCAGCAGATCGGTGAGGTATTTGGCGAGAAAATCAGTGTACAGGAGTTCCAGAAACTCGTAGATGAGTACACAGAAGTAATTAAAATGCAACAGGGACAGGACAATCTCCCTGAGGAGCAGATGAACCAAGTCAAGGATATGGTTTGGAATTCATACATCCAAAACAAGATTGTTGCTCATGAGGCAGAGAAGTTGGGTCTCACTGTTACTGATGCAGAACTTCAGGATATCTTGAAGACCGGTACCAACCCAATGTTGGCTCAGACTCCTTTTGTTAATCAGCAGACAGGTCGCTTTGATGTTTCTGCTTTGCAGAAGTTCTTGGCTGATTATAAGACTCAGAAGGCTAATCCATCTGCAAATGCTCAGATGATGGATCAATACACTAAAATTTACAACTATTGGTCATTTATCGAGAAGACTCTTCGTCAGCAGACTTTGGCTCAAAAGTATCAGTCTTTGCTCGCACACTGTTTCCTTTCAAATCCTGTAGAGGCTAAGATGGCTTTCAAGGAGGAAAACGAGGAGAGCAAGATTCAGTTGGCTGCTTTCCCTTATTCTGATATCCAGGATGACAAGGTGAAGGTTGTTGAAAGTGATTTGAAGGCTAAGTATGATGAGATGAAGGCTCGTTTCAAGCAGCCTGTTGAGAGCCGTGATATCAAGTTCGTTGATATTCAGGTAGAGGCTTCTCAGGCAGACCGCGCTGCTCTTAACAAGGAATTTGCTGGTTACCATACTCAGTTAGCTGCTGCAGCAGATCCTACAGAGGTTGTTCGTAAGTCTGCATCTACAGTTGCTTACTTGGGTATTCCTGTTGGCAAGGATGCTTTCCCTTCAGATATCGCAGCTACTCTTGATTCTATGGCTGTTGGTGCTACTACTGCAGTGAAGGCAAATAAAGCTGATAATACTTTGAATATTGTCAAGTTGGTTAACAAGCAGCAGTTGCCTGATTCTATTCAGTATCGTGTTATTCAGGTTGCCGCAGCTTCTGTTGCAGAAGCTAAGACAAAGGCTGATTCTATCCAGGGTGCTATTTCTGGTGGTGCTGATTTCGAGGCTATCGCTAAGAAGTATGGTCAGACTGGTGAGAAGGCATGGATGACAACTCGTCAGTATGAGTTTGCTCAGTCTATGGATAAGGATAATAAGGCATTCATCAACGCTTTGAATACTCAGGCTGTTAATGCTACTTCTCAGTTGCAGTTGGGACAGGGTTATGTAATTCTTCAGGTTTGCGACCGTAAGGCTATGATCGAGAAATATACAGCTGCTGTCATCAAGAAGAATATTGATTTCTCTCAGGATACTTATCGTACTGCTTACAACAAGTTCTCAAGTTTTGTCAGCGCCAACCAGACTGCTGATGAGATTGTGAAGAATGCAGCAAAGAGCGGTTATAAGGTTCAGGATTTGAAGGATATTACAACAGCTACTCACTATGTTGCAAACATCCATTCTACTCGTGAGGCTCTCAAGTGGATCTTTGAGGCTAAAGAAGGTTCTGTGTCTCCTATGTATGAGTGTGGTAACAACGATCACCTTTTGGTTGTAGTACTTGATAAGATTAATCGTATTGGTTTCCGTGGCTTGGATGATCCTCAGGTAAAGGAGATGGTTAAGGCTGAGGTTATCAAAGACAAGAAGGCTGAAATGATTGAGGCTAAATTGAATGGTGTTAAGAATATCGCTGCAGCTAAGTCTAAGGGTGCTAAGGTATCTGAAGTTAATCAGATTACTTTCGCAGCTCCTGTATTCGTAGCTTCTGCTGGTGCAAGCGAACCTGCTCTTTCTGGTGCAGTTTCTGCTACTAAGAGGGGGGCATTCTCTGCTCATCCTGTTAAGGGTAATGCGGGTGTATATCTCTTCTTGGTTACTAATAAGTCTAACAGACCTGTTAAGTTTAATGAAAAGGCTCAGGAGCAGAAATGCCGTCAGAAGTCTATGCAGTATGCTGGTAACTTCATGAACGAGCTTTATCTCAATGCAAATGTCGTTGATAACAGATACCTCTTCTTCTAAGTAAAAGAGAAATTCATATAAAACAAAAAGAGCGTGGCTTCATTTCGAAGTCACGCTCTTTTTGTTTTATATATCTTGTGATATTATTTATCCTCGATTCCACCAATGCTTTTTCTTAGGTGGCTCTTGGCCTGCTCCCATGCTTTCCTTAATGATGGTTCTATAGCTCTTTCCCTGGCTTATTATCTGGTAAATTTGCCCCCAGTCGGGAAGTCCACCTATATTTCTATCATCAATGAAATAGTCAGCTTTCAGTTTTCTTGAGAAGTGATTGTTGTTTTCTAAACTTTCTTCAGGATAGTCCTTGTTTACAGCCCAGAATTCTACTCCTCTCTCCTTACACCAGTCAACTGCTTCCTGCAGGAGATGTCCTTCTCGGACACTCCACAGGATTAAGCGGTGATGGTCTCTAATCAACATTTTTAAGGTTTCGATGGCAAATGGTATCTCGGTACCAATCTTTGGGTATTCATGAGTTACAATTGTGCCATCGAAATCAACTGCGATAGTTGCCATTCTTTACATTTATTTCTTTACGCTGTCGTCATTGATATCGCCATAATGACTCTTGCTGTAATTACCATAGCTACCATATGAACCATAGCTTCCATAGCCGTAGCTCTTGTAGCCATATTTGCCCTTGCTGCCGTACATGCCGTAATTACCATATTTTCCGTACTTACCGTACTTACCATATCCGTAATAGTAGCCATACTTCTTCTTAGATAAGTCAACGCCATTGAGTACAATGCTCATATTTGGCAATTTCTTCTCCATGCTCAAACTGTTGATGAGACCAAAACTTGCCTTCTGGGTGAAGTCTGCACGACAAACATAAACTGTAGCATTTGAGATGCGGCCCAATGCCAATGTATCAGTTACAAGACCAACTGGAGCTGTATCGATTAAGATATAATCATAGTGCTCTTTCAACTGCTCCATAGTTTGTTCGAGGCTTTCTCTTGTTACCAATTCACCAGGGTTAGGAGGAACAGGACCTGCCATGAGGATATCCAATTTGTCATTAATACCAGAAGGGATAATCTGTTCTTTTACGTCGCTCCAGTTTACTTCGTCTTTTACGAGCAAATTAGTAATGCCATGGTGATGATCGTCAATCTCGAATAATTCTGCCAGACGAGGCTTACGGATATCCAGACCAACCAATACCACCTTCTTACCAAGGAGAGCGAAACTGATAGCTACATTCGAAGCAATGAATGTTTTACCTTCACCTGATGTGGTAGAAGTAAACATAATCACCTTGTCATGTTGTTTGAGTAAGAACTGCAGGTTAGTACGTAAACTACGGAAGATTTCCTCCATCAAGTTGTTCTTATTCTCATGTACTACGATATCAGCTTTGGTCTTAGCTCGTTCACTAGCGATGGCAACATCAGCGATGATAGGCAAGTTTGTCAATTTTTCAACATCGTTGTGTCCTTCAATCTTGTAGCGGAAGAATTCCAAGAGGAAGAGGATACCTGCTGGAATAGCCAAACCAAGAATCAATGCGATCAGCATAATCATAGAATTCTTAGGTGTTACCTTACCTGCAAACACAGGGGTATCAATCAGCTTACCCTTATCTGCAGTAGCTGCCAATGAAATAGAGTTTTCCTCACGCTTCTGGAGCAACATCAGATACAAACCTGATTTTACTTCCTGCTGGCGACCAATCTGGGTCAACATACGCTCTTGTTCTGGAGTGTTGTTGATTTGTCCTTCATACTTGCCTGCTTGAGCTGCAATACTATTACGTTGAATTCTTAAACCTGCACGGGCTTGTGTCATTGCACGTTTGATAGATGAATTCAGATCATCCAACTGAGCTGTCAGTGGTGTTACTGTAGGAGAATTCTCACTTGCACTGTGGAGTAACTGATTGCGCTGCAAGGCAATTCTGTTATACTCGTTGATGAGGGAAGTAGCATTTGCGTCAGACAAACCTACATTTGATGGAATAGGCTGGTGACGGTTGCTTGGCTCATTCATGTATTTAGTCAATTCGTCCAACAGAGCCACCTGTGTATTAGCTTCGCTCAACTTTTGGGCATATTGGTCTGCGTTTGCAACAGCTTGAGATGCATTCATCTTCAACTCAACCATGTTGTTACGTTTCTTGTAATTTTCCAACTGACCTTCTGTACTACCCAATTCAGCGTTGATTTTCTCCAATCGCTGATTGATAAACTGCTCTGTACGTACTGCAATTTCGTTCTTGTCTTCGTTAGCTTGTCTGTTATATACGATAGCCAACTGCTTCAGATAATCAATAGCTCTTTGTGGAATTTCATCGTTCAGCACCAAATCGACAATTGTAGTAGTCTTTGAGGTCTGTGCTACGTTTAGGCTTCCTACATATTTGCCTGCAGCAATTTCTGGAGCAATCATGGTAGCTTTGAGTGATTCGCCATCTCGCAACATATAGTTGCCGTTTTGTGTGAATCTTACAACACCCACTCTTGTTCCGATGGTAGCAGGAAGAGCAGAGAAAGTCTTGTCAATATTGACAGCTCCTGGGTTGAATGAGTTATTATCAATAGGAACATAGTATGAACCCGTTACATGATAGTTTCTTCCTTCTCTTGTAATCTTGAAGTTCATTGGTGCATTCAACTTTTTCAAATGCTCCAAGTCCATATCAATGTTGACTTCCTGATCACCATAAAGTACATGGTCTTTCAACTTGCCTTCATGTCTGTAATTCACATAAAGTTTCAAGTCATAGACAGCCTGTTGTGCCAGGGTTCTTGACTTCAAGATTTCCATCTCGTTATCAATACCATTGGAGTTTGATATGATACCCAAATTTGTGGCACTCTGGATAGAATTACCACCTCTGCGGCTGCCTGAGCCTTCGTCATCCTTAATCAAGAGTTTGGCTGCAGATTGGTATATTGGCGTGGCATAGCGCAAATATATGTGGGCTGCACCCATACAGATGATAAGGGAGAGTACAAACCACTTCCAGTTGAGTATGAGAACGGTGTAAATAGTGGCAAAGTCAAAACTTGACTTCTCCTCGTTCTCCTGGATACTCTCCATTTCTAAGTTCTTGTTTTCTTCCATTATTCAAATGTCGTTTATTATTATATAATATGTATTATCTCTTCTTATACAATTTGCCTATTTTGTAGTGGCCAATTCCATCAAATATTGTCCATAACCATTTTTGAGCATTGGTTTGGCTAATTCCTTGAGTTGTTCTGCGTTAATCCATCCCTGTTTGAATGCGATCTCTTCCAGGCATGCAACTTTCAACCCCTGTCGCTTTTCGATAACCTCAATGAAGGTGCTGGCTTCTGAAAGGCTATCATGCGTTCCGGTATCAAGCCATGCAAAACCACGCTGTAAAGTTCTTACCTTAAGTACCTTTTGTTTGAGATATTCTTGGTTCACAGTGGTGATTTCCAGTTCCCCACGAGCACTTGGCTTGATGTTCTTGGCGATTTCTACCACGCTGTTAGGATAGAAATACAGACCCACTACCGCATAGTTGCTCTTAGGCTCAGCTGGTTTTTCTTCAATGCTGAGACAGTTACCATCTTTATCAAATTCGGCAACTCCATATCTTTCTGGGTCGTTCACATAGTAGCCAAAAACACTGGCTTGACCATTTTCGGCTGCCTTGACACTGTCTTTGAGAAGACCTGTAAATCCTGCACCATAGAAAATATTGTCTCCCAAAACCAGGCAGACATTATCATCTCCAATGAATTTTTCACCGATGATGAAAGCTTGAGCCAATCCATCAGGTGAAGGTTGTTCTGCATATTCGAAATGAACACCAAGTTCGCTGCCGTCGCCTAATAATCTGCGGAACCCAGGTAAGTCGAATGGGGTGGAGATAATCAGGATTTCCTTGATACCGGCAAGCATCAAGACTGAAACCGGATAGTAAATCATCGGTTTGTCAAAAATCGGAATCAACTGTTTGCTGATACCTTTTGTGATGGGGTAAAGGCGAGTGCCTGATCCACCTGCTAATACAATACCTTTCATATTTTTATGTGATTTTATTAATAAGCATTCTTATCATGTATGATTATACTCTTGGCTGTCAGGTAGATAATGCGCAAATCCAACCAGAACGACCAGTTTTCAATATACCATATATCTCTTTTTATTCTTTCTTCCATCTGCCAAAGTTCCTTGGTCTCACCGCGGAAACCAGTCACTTGTGCCCATCCTGTAATTCCTGGCTTGGAGAAGTGACGTACCATGTATTTGTCGATGATTGAACCATAGATTTCTGTATGATGCAGCATGTGAGGACGTGGTCCAACGATGCTCATGTCTCCCTTGAGTACATTGAAAAACTGTGGAAACTCATCGATGTTGGATTTTCTCATGAAGTTTCCGAAAGCAAACTTTCTTGGGTCATTCTCGGTAGCTTGAGCTGTATCTGCATCCTTATTGACATGCATGGAACGGAACTTCAGACATTGGAATGTATTGCCGTTGAGACCGGTTCTTGCCTGTCGGAAGAATATCGGTCCCGGACTCTGTATCTTGATGATGATAGCTATAATAGGTAAGAATGGTAAGATACAAAGACTGATGATGGAACTTACAGCGATATCAAAACTACGTTTAATAACTCTGTTGCCTAATTTCGCCAAAGGCTCACGTCGATTGGTAAATACACTTTTCCCAAGATAGAGTTGTGGATCCAGGTGCAAACTGTATTCTCCAAATTGGCGTGGCATATAATAAAAGTGAATAACGTTCTTGTCACAGAACTGCATGATACGTACTATCTCATTGGAGTAATCATGAGATAAGCAACAGAAGAGTTCTTCAATATTGCTTGGAATACCATTGATGGTATTATTGATGCTTTCTGCCATCACCTTATTGAGGTGTTGCATATCCCCCAGCCATTTAAACTCTTTAGGAGCATTAGCTATTGGCTCATTTGCATAATATCCGTGTACACGATATCCGGCAGATGGGTCTTCCATCAGCGTATTGTACATTTCTATGACAGCAGGGTCGTTTCCGATAAATAAAACTGTTTTGATGTTTCTACCTCTTGATCTGTAATATTTGAGAATGTTTAATTCTATATATCGGGAGAGTATGAAGCAGATGTATGTAGCACCTGCAAAATAGATGCTGAATTTGATTAAGTCGTAGCCACCCTTCAGCAAATAGGACATGGTAAGATTGAAGATAAGTATCGTGGCGAAAATCAATTTGAAAGTTCTGCCCAATACCTGTATAAACCTTACCTTACGAATGTGGATAATGGACGCGAAGAGTAGTTCGCCTAAGAAAAGTGAAACGTTAGCTACAAAATAACATATCTTGCTTGCGTGGAAAAAGACTATTGGAACTGAGATCTTATCCCAGTTGATAGCCAGAAAAAGAACAAAGTTGAGAATGATAAAGTCTGCGACTATTACTAACCATCTCACTAAATCACTACCTTTATAAGCTTCTTTCATGTGAATGTGGTATTTCTTTTATTGATAAGTTAAAAGATGCATCATTTAAACGTGCGCAAAGTTAGCATTTTTTTTTCATATTTTGAAACATTTATGGTTAAAACTTTGTTTTTGGACACAATTATTTCATATTATTGCAAAAAAGAAGCCTTGAATTTTGATATTTTGCGATTTTATTGTATTTTTGCAGAACAAATTAGTAAATCAATTGAAAATTTAAAAGTTTAAAAGAATAAGAAATGGGAATATTTTCAAAATTATTCGGTCATAAAAATGAAGAAAAGGTTGGAGGAATGGAAGATTACATGACCTTGGTGCGTGTTTATTTCCAGGCAGCCTTGGCTTCTCAATTAGGTATCACCAATTTGGCAATGCTTCCAGACCTCCGTGTTTTCAAAAATACCTTCCATGTTCCTACAGTCAATAATCGTTTAGGTATTGGCGAAAAAGCTCATGTGAAGAAGATGATGAAGGGCGTCTATGGAACTGAAGAGGATTATTTCAAGGAAATAGACCAAAGTATTCGTAAGAATTGCCGCAAATTGCAGGATGTCAATGTTTATCTGATTCAGTTCCAAACATTTACACAGGATTTGATGATGTTGATGGGAAACTTGATGAAGTTTAAGTTACGTTTGCCTTCTTTCATGAAGAAAGCATTATACAACATGACTCAAAAAACGGTAAATGATATTTTCAACAAAAATGATTTCAATGATGCCAGTGTCTTGAAGACTGTGGCACAGTTGAGACAGTTGAACCAACGTTTGGGATTCAGCCAGAAGTGGGTAACTGATTTTACTTACCAAGTAGTCATGTTGGCTAAGAAAGAACCACGCCCTTCTGATGAAGATGTGGAAAAAGCCAAGGCTAAAATGGGTAAGTAATCCCGCTTTTTCATTAAATTTAATAAAAATATAGAGGAATATTTGTTCTTTTCAAATTATTCCTTTATATTTGTAGCCAAAAAAGAAGTGTAATGAGTGCTAATGAGAAAAACATCAATACGTTTGCTACAAGAGTAAGGCAGATGATTCTCCAGTTTGAAGAACTCAAAAAGGAGAATGCTGAACTATACTCTATGGTGGATGAGCGTGATGCAAAAATCAAACAGTTGGAGGATAAGTTATCTCAGTCTGAGCATGATTACAATAGTCTCAAAATGGCTAAGATGATGACGATTTCTGATACGGATATGGAAGCTACGCAAAAACGTATAGCTAAACTTATCAGGGATGTTAACAAATGTATCACGTTATTGAGTGATCAGTAAAACTATAAGCGTTATGGCAGATCAAGGTGAAGAGAAATTATTGATTAGATTACATGTCTATGACACAGACCTCTCTGTGAGAATTCCCAGAGAGGATGAGGAATATTATCGTAAGTCAGGAAAACTGATTGATGATATTGTCAATTCATATAATAAAATTTTCAAGGGAAGAAAAAGCGACAAGGAAATCCTCTATATGGCGCTTATTGATATTGCCTTGAGATATGAAAAAGAGGTTGGGCGCAATGATACCGAACCTTATGATGATCTTCTCAAAAAGCTGACTGCCGAAATAGAAGATGCATTAAAATCATGATGCATGTTAGGTAGAATGTTCTATAAATACATATTAATATAATAATAATGGTAGAAATAATTATCGCCGCTCTTGTGGCTCTTATCTTAGGTGGAGCTGCAGGGTTTTTCATTTTCCGTTATGTTATTAAGGGAAAATATAATGAAATGATAGAAGCAGCCAATAAAGAGGCTGAGGTAGTTAAAGAGAAAAAACTTCTTGAGGTAAAGGAAAAATTCCTGAATAAGAAGGCTGAGTTGGAGAAGGAAGTACAGCAGCGTAATTCCCGTATCCAGCAGAGTGAAAACAAGCTTAAGCAGCGTGAAATTTCTCTCAATCAGCGCCAGGAAGAACTGGGTCGTCGCAAACAGGAAGTGGAGCAGAACCAGCAGCGTATTGACAATGAGAAAAAACTCCTCACAGTCAAGCAGCAGGAACTCGAGAAGATGCAGAAGATGGAGCAGGCTAAACTGGAGGAACTCTCTGGTTTGAGTGCTGAGGAAGCGAAACAGCGACTGGTAGAAAGTCTGAAAGATCAGGCTAAACTGGATGCTGCAAGTTATATCAATGAAATCATGGATGATGCTAAACTGAATGCCAACCAGCAGGCTAAGAAGATTGTAATCCAGACCATCCAGCGTGTGGCTACGGAAACTGCTATAGAGAATTCCGTTAGTGTCTTCCATATTGATAATGATGAGGTGAAGGGACGTATTATTGGTCGTGAAGGTCGTAATATCCGTGCCTTAGAGGCAGCTACTGGTGTTGAAATCGTTGTTGATGATACTCCTGAGGCTATCGTTATTTCAGCTTTCGATCCGATCCGTCGTGAAGTTTGTCGCTTGGCTCTCCACCAGTTGGTAGCTGATGGACGTATTCATCCTGCTCGTATTGAGGAAGTTGTGGCTAAGGTGAAGAAGCAGTTGGAGAATGAGATTATCGAAACAGGTAAGCGTACTGCTATCGACCTCGGTATTCATGGCTTGCATCCAGAGTTGATTCGTATTATCGGTAAGATGAAGTATCGTTCTTCATACGGACAGAACCTCTTACAGCATGCGCGTGAAACTGCTAACCTCTGTGCTGTCATGGCTTCAGAGTTGGGATTGAATCCAAAGAAGGCTAAGCGTGCTGGTCTCTTACATGATATTGGTAAGGTGCCTGATGAGGAGAGTGAATTGCCACACGCTTTGTATGGTGCCAAGATTGCTGAGAAGTTTAAGGAAAAGCCAGATATCTGCAATGCCATCGGCGCTCACCACGATGAGATGGAGATGAATACGCTCTTGGCTCCTATTGTTCAGGTCTGTGATGCCATCTCTGGTGCCCGTCCTGGTGCCCGTCGTGAGATTGTTGAGGCTTATATCAAGCGTCTGAATGATCTTGAAGCTATCGCCATGAGCTACCCAGGTGTAACCAAGACTTATGCTATTCAGGCTGGTCGTGAACTTCGTGTGATTGTGGGTGCTGACAAGATGTCTGATGACGAGAGTACTAAACTTTCTGATGAGATTGCAACCAAGATTCAGAATGAGATGACATATCCTGGTCAGGTGAAGATTACTGTCATCCGTGAGGTTCGTAGCGTTGCTTATGCTAAATAGTAAAAGCTGAGTATATTTATCCGGAAATAAATAAAGCCGCTGTTCTTTTGGGCAGCGGCTTTTTATATCTTAAATGTTCATTTACATCTTATTAAATTTGAAGTTATGAAGGTGGAACGTAAGGTTTTAAAACAGTTCAATAAAGGTTGTGTGGATTATCATCTTCTGGAAGATGGTGATCGCATTCTGATTGCTTTGAGTGGTGGCAAGGATTCCCTGGAACTGGTCCGCTTGCTGGCTCAGCGTGCCCGTATCTATAAGCCACATATCGAGGTGGAGGCAGCGCATATCATCATGGATAACATTCCTTATGAGACTGACCGCTCTTATATTCAGCATTTCTGTGAGGAGAATGGCATCAAGCTCCATATCCTGCATAGTTCCTTCGATGAATCCACCGACCCCCGCAAGACCCGTTGCTTCCTCTGTGCCTGGAACCGCCGCAAGACGCTCTTCGAGTTTGCGGTAAGCCATGGGTTCAATAAGATAGCCCTGGGCCATCACATGGATGATATCCTCGTTACGCTTCTGATGAATATTACCTTTGAGGGTTCACATTCCACGATGCAACCAAGTCTTACTCTAAAGCATTATCCGCTTACTATTATCCGTCCTCTCTGTCTGGTTCATGAAGCTGATATCAGGCTGGTTGCCGAGGAATTACATTTCAGCAAACAGAAAACATTGTGTCCTTACGAAGAGACTACTCGTCGAGCTGATATGCAGGCTATCTTCCAGCAGTTGGAGCAGATGAACCCCGCAGCCCGCTACAGTCTTTGGCGCTCTGTTTTTGTGAATAAAATATAGTAGAATTGCTGAAAAAAACGAAAGTACTTTCATTTCAACATGAAAGTACTTTCGTTGGACAATGAAACTGGCTTCATTTGCCATCGAAGTCTATTGTATTTGTTCCTGGGGTAGATCTAGTAAATGGCAGTTACTAATTTTGGGGAGCTGCCCAGAAACGTGAAGTATCTGTTGTCAGTACTGAATGGTCGGGAAGTTCAAAACCTTTGAATCCAGAAGGAACAAGCACGATATGGCGATTATTGTTTCGATAAGCAGGATTATTATCTTCGCGACCATAGCCTGTTGTCTCCCAAGTATCAAACCAGTATAAGTTTTTTGCCCAATATGCCCTGTAATAAACAAAATCATTATCTGAATTCAAGAGAGGACGGTAAACGATTTCTCTGCCGTCAATATATCGCTCACGCATTTCTGTAAGAGAAAGTGGAGTGCCTTTTTCATCTTCTGCCCAAGCTTTCATATCCGAGTCTAGCATAGCCCATTTCTGTAATTCTGGCAGCCACACCAGGTTAACAACATGGCAGTCGGAATCCTCGGAATCTGCGGGATGACAAGTTACAAAGCGGTTTACAATACCCTCAGACAGCAATAGTTCGTGTAAGAGGATGGAGTGTAATCGACAGTTGAATGCAGGCTCTATCGATCGAGTGTATTTCCAGAGATCTATAGCATTATGTCTCTTAGGATTAATCTTTTGATTGGCATGAGGAATGTTTTCCGCTACAAAACGTGCCAGTGAAATGGCCTTGTCCCATGTTGGCATTGTGGAAGATACAACTGTATCGAGTTTGAAATATTCACGGATTTTTTGTGATTGGACAGAATCTTTCTGATATGCAAAATTATAGGACGTAGTATCTGGTACATATTTGCCAGCGTCTTTTAATTTTTCTACCATTTCATTCTTCAGCGAATTGCAAAGGTAAGCTTCCACTTGTTTATTGAAAACAAAGCGTGCCAACAGTAATGTTGCTACAGCTATGAGCAGGATTCCCAGGATGCTCCAGCCAACCAACTTGATTTTTTTCTTCATTTTTTTTCTATTAGTTATTTCATTTTTTCTATCTGTTCCTGGGTTAGTCCGGAATACTTCTTGATTAGATTGATGTCAACACCATCGGCAAGCATGTTCTTAGCAATTTCCAAGGCTTTCTCATTCTTAC
>OCLF01000048.1_pt1 | contig 39630 bp, 21 predicted proteins | sample 1502881 | NCBI WGS metagenome assembly OCLF01 (sample SAMN03418267, study PRJEB22391) | human gut metagenome | biome: human-gut; feature: organic feature; material: feces | host: Homo sapiens | place: Tanzania | collected 2013-01
TGCCGACCGCATCATTCCCCCGCTCTCGTCGCCTGCCTATCTCGCCGAACTGGGCAAGAACGGTTGCTGGCTGCTGATGCACTCTGTAGATTGTCGATGCCAAAAACAATGAAACGGGCATCGAGACCATCAAGGAAAACGGCTCTGAGCACAACAACAACCATAAGACTTATATCCTCAACGGTCAACAAGTGGGCAATGGCTATAAGGGCGTGGTTGTGAAAAATGGAAAGAAAAACTTTCAGGAGTTTTGAATTTTGAGTTTTGAGTTTTGAATTGTCGGCAAAGCCGATTTTGAATTATCCAATTTTGAATTTTGAATTCTTTATTAAAAATTCAAAATTCAAAATTGAACAATTCCTAATGCGCGTAGCGCACAATTCAAAATTCAAAACTCAAAACTCAAAATTCAAAATTCAAAATTCCTGCTTCACTTTCACTCCCGTCACTGTGCTCTTGAATTCTCCTGCCTTTTGCAGTGGGAACACAAGCGTGCGCTGATAGTGCATTTTAGCCGACGGATTGTACATCACAGGCTGCCAAGCAGTAGCGTCGCTCTTCTGGAATGTGGTGAGGTCCTTGTCCTGCATGGCATAGATTGTGAGCGGATCTAATTCCTGTCGCAGTTTACCGTCTACATACAGGCATGTCTTCTTGTTGTCGCCCGTGATAGCTATTGCCACCTTTTTGCCCTTCTCTATCTTATAGTTGAACTTGTTCAGATAGCCCTCGCGTGCAAAACCAAGCATTCCGTCCTCAGGGTCGGCAAGGTAGAATGTGGCGTGGTCGGAACTGAAGAGCACTGTGCCCTTAGCCTCGTCGGCTCCATCGATGGTGAATTCCACACGATAGCCATAGCCCACTTCCTTCTCGCCTGTAGTCTGTCCCGGCTGCAAGCGGTCGATGTTGAGGGTCTTGCCCTTAGCCCATCGTGCCGCCTCGTTCACGGCAGGAGCCTCGCTCAGGTTGTGGCGCAAGCGGTCGAAGGTGCTGAATGGCAGCGATGTAGACGTGCCTGTCCAGCATTTGGTCGAGAGAGTCTGCAAGGCAGGCAGCAGGCGGTCGTGAATGTCCTTCACGCTGATGCCGTTGCCAGCATGGTCGTTCCATACGGCAAACATACCACCAAGCACAGCAGGGTCGTGCTCCTCGAATTTCTGGTCGCCTATCTGCGATGGAGTCCACGAGTCGTAGAGGTATTGGCAGTTAAGATAGTCGTAGTAATAGCCTGCTGCCGGAACGATGTAGACAAGTCCGTCGGGAATGCTCACGAGCTTGTAGCCCTGTCGCTTCATCTCCTTAGGGTCGGCATAGCCGTTATACCAGCAATGCATCATCACATTGTCCGACTTCACCTTTGTCTCGCCATTGGCATGAGTGAGCGCACCCCACACGGCAGCCTGCTTGCCAAACGACTCCACATATTTAATATAATGGTCTGTGAAGTAGCGGAACTTCTCCACCACATCCTTCTTGGCGTTGGAATATTCGTCGGTGCCTATGTGCACCACCTTGCCGCGGAACACGGGGTTCTTGCCTTCGAGATACTCCTTGAAGAGTCCGTCAACAAACTTGTAGGTCTCAGGATTAAAGAGGTCCAGATGGTCCATGCCATACTCCTTCGAGCCTATCTCGGGCTTGTAGTGGGTGAAGGCGAGCGAGTGGGCAGGCACGTCAATCTCGGGTATGATGTTCACGCCATACTGCTCGGCAAGCTTCTGCAGCTCAATAAACTCCGCCTTGGTGTAGGAACCGTCCTTGGCTGTCAGTCCGGGATAGGTGTCACACTCCAGTCGGAACGCCGCCTGGGTCTTAGCCCAGTCGTTGCCAAAGAACTGACGGAATCCGTTGTCGTTGAGGTGAATCTGCAGCGTGTTCATCTTGTAGTAGGACATCATCTTAACCAGTGAGCGCAGATACGACATCGGGATGAACTTTCTGCCGCAGTCCATCATGAATCCGCGCAGCCCGAAGTCGGGTGTGTCTACAGTTGAGCCTTTAGGCAAGGCAAAGCCATTGTCGCGGTTCTGCTCCGTGAGTTGCAGCACAGTGCGTGTGCCCCACACGAGTCCTTCAACCGTAGCGGCGGTTATGGTGGTCACGTCGCCAATGGCTATGCGGTAGCCCTCGCTGCCGAGCTGCTTGTCGCCCTTAAGCACGAGCACGATGTCGCCCGCCGCCTGTTTGCCGCTCTTGGCTGTGAGTTGGCTGCCCACAAGGTCGGCATAATCCTTGGCAAAAAGGGCTGCCACCGCCTCTGCCTGCTTGCCACCCTTCACGATGTATTTGCCCGACGGACGGAACGTGCCTTCTGCCCCACTCCATTGCTTCAGCTCGGGCACTACAAAGGGTTTTGGATTGACGTCAGCCCATGCGCAGGTCAACGCCACACTACAGCAAACTGTCATAAACAGTCGCTTTACCGAGAAAAGATTTTTCTTCATGATTGTTTGTTTGAGTTTGTTTTTTAAGCAACAATTAGAGCAGAGCTACTTCCCTAAGTCGAGCCACCACTTGCCATCCTTGTCCTTAACAAGCTGCACGGCAGTGGAGTCGGTCTTGCCATCCTCGTAGCTTACCTCGAATGTCACAACAGCCTTGTCGCCCTCCTCGGATATTTCCTCGTTGACAACCTTATAGCTCTTAATGGCTCCCTTTTCCTTAATCGACTTCTCCAGTTTGCCCTGGAGCATTTCTCGCAGCTGCTCCTTAGCCTTCTCCACATCTTCGGGCGACTTCTTAGCCTTGTCGAAGTAAATCAGGTCGACATAAGTCTTGTAGTCCTTGTCTACGATACTCTTCATGGCTTTCTCGGCCACGCTCTTTGGAGAGTTGCTGCTACATGCGGCGAGGGCAATGATTGCGAACACCGCAAGAACGAATGACATAAGTTTCTTCATAATCTTGTAGGTTTTTAAGTTGTTATAAAAAATTAGATTAAAAATATTTTGTCTAAGTGGACAATTGCTTAATAAAACTCAGCCACTGTGGTTGTCCTTGCCGAGTGCATAAAGTCGGCTGGCAGCAGCACGTGGTCGAGGGTCAGCCCAGGAATGTTGAAGTGGTGGCGGCGGCGGCCCACGAGGCTCACTCCGGCGCGCAGGTAGGCATAGTCGACGAGCTGGCTGCAATACATGCGAGTGGTGTCGCGGTCGTCGTAGTCGTGGTTGAAGAGAGTCGGGCGGCTGAACACCTGCATAGCCACACGGGCGGCACGGGCAGCCAAAGTTGAATCGGCAGCATTGCTGAGCCTCAGCAGGCAACCCTTGGAAGCCCTAATGGTGGAAAAGAAACTCAAGAGCGGCTCAGCCTTCACGCGGTCAGGATCGCCCTCGTAGTCAGGCTCGTCGGGCACGGCATGAACCACAAGCAGGCGTCCGTCATCGTCGGCGGCTATTATACCGCAATGCGAGTAGTCGTCGCTCTGGGGCGAGGCGCACACCACACGGCTCGCAATGCCAGTGCCCTTGCGCAGCACTATGTCGCCCTCGCGACAACGAGCCATAAGCGTGTCGGGCATGATGCAGCCCACTGGCTTACTCCCGCCACACGCTCCACAGCCGCACAAGAGGCAGAGCACGAGGAGCGACAGCAAGACACTAAACACAGGAAGCCGATAAACGGCGGCGTGGGCACGGTCATTATGGTGGAGCAATAGCTGCATGAGATAGAATGTTATCTTATTTTTTTGCAAATATAGTAAAAAATCTCCAATTTCCCCTTTTACACGTATATAAATATATGGGTAGTCAACCATAATTTGCAAAACATTGCTTAATTTCAACTTTTTATTGTAACTTTGCACGGTTATAGCTATATTTTTCAAGCCAGAGACTCAACGATATATGAACAAGAGAATCAAAACATCAATCCAAATGATTGCCGACTACGACAACGAGTACTCCAAATTTTTCGACGTTGCCGTCGAAGGCTCTATGCCAGTACTTGCCACACGCAGCTTGGTGTTGTTCCCAGGCATCATTTCTCCTATCCTTATCGGCAGAAAACAAAGCCTCAGCCTGCTTAAATACGTCAACAAGCTGGAGGACCCCATTTTTACCGTGTTCTGCCAAAAGGACAACAATGTAGAAAAACCGGAAGAAAAAGACCTCTACCGCTATGGCGTATACGCACGCCTTATGAAGGTGATCGATATGCCCGGACCGGGCAACAACGTCACTGCCATTGTGCAAGCCATGGGACGATGCGAGCTGAGGAAAATCACACGACTCACGCCATACATAGTGGGCGATGTGGCTCCAGCACGCGAGGACAAGCCCGAAGCCGACGACGAGGAGTTTAAGACTGCAAGCGAGGACCTCAAAACATCAGCCTTCAACTACATTCGCGACAACGAAGACCTGCCCGACGAGGCGAAACTTGCGCTCGAGAATATCCACAACGACGTGATTGCGCTCAACTTCGTGTGTACAAACCTGCCTTTCAACGTTGCCGACAAGATAGAACTGCTTACCATGAACAGCTTGAAGGACCGACTGATTGGCACGCTGAAGGTGCTACACAAGGAGCAGCAGCTGCTGGAGCTGAAGAAGAACATACGCTCGAAGACGCGCGAAGACCTCGACGAGCAGCAGCGCGAATACTTCCTGCAGCAGCAGATTAAGAACATCAAGGAGGAGTTAGGCACCAACGGAGCCTCGCCCGAACGCAGGGAGCTCGACGAGAGGGCCAAGAACATGAAGTGGCCCGAGGAGATAGGCAAGACATTCAGGAAGGAGCTGGACAAGCTCGACACATTCAACCCGCAAAGCCCGGAATACAGCATACAGTTCAACTATCTGCAGACGATGCTCAACCTGCCGTGGGGAGAGGTGACCAAGGACAACCTCGACCTCAAGCGCGCGCAACGGATTCTAAACCACGACCACTACGGCATGGAGAAGGTGAAGGAGCGCATCCTGGAATACATGGCGGTGCTGAAGCTACGCGGCGACCTCAAGTCGCCAATCATCTGCCTCTACGGACCTCCGGGTGTGGGCAAGACATCGCTCGGCAAGAGCATTGCTGCGGCCATGAAGCGCAAGTATGTGCGAATGTCGCTCGGCGGACTGCACGACGAGAGCGAGATACGCGGACACCGACGCACCTACGTGGGCGCAATGCCGGGACGCATCATCAAGAACATTCAGAAGGCAGGATCGTCGAACCCCGTGTTCATTCTCGACGAAATTGACAAGGTGACACAGAACACCATAAATGGCGACCCTTCGTCGGCTCTGCTCGAAGTGCTCGACCCGGAACAGAACAACGCCTTCCACGACAACTATCTCGACGTGGACTTCGACCTCTCGAAGGTGCTCTTCATTGCCACTGCCAACGACCTTGGCTCCATACCGCGACCGCTACTCGACCGCATGGAGCTGATTGAGGTGAGCGGATACATCACAGAGGAGAAGACTGAGATTGCGAAGCGACACCTCATTCCGCGTGAGATTGACAACTGCGGACTCAACGACAAGGACGACAAACCTTCGTTCAACAAGGCTGCCATCGAGAAGATTGTGGAGCAGTACACACGCGAGAGCGGAGTGAGACAGCTGGAGAAGCAGGTGAACAAGGCTCTGCGCAAGCTCGCCTACAAGAAGGCTCTCGACGGCGCGCTGCCCTACGACAAGATTACGCCCAACGAGATTGAGGACTTGCTTGGCAAGCCGCCTTTCTACCGTGACATCTACCAGGGCAACGACTATGCAGGAGTGGTGACCGGACTGGCTTGGACCAGCGTGGGCGGCGAGATTCTCTTCATCGAGACATCGCTGAGCAAGGGCAAGGCTGGAAAGCTGACGCTGACAGGAAACCTTGGCGACGTGATGAAGGAGTCGGCGGTGATTGCATTGGAATATGTGAAGGCGCACATCGACACACTCGGCGTGGACTACCGCATCTTCGAGAACTGGAACATTCACATACATGTGCCCGAGGGAGCAACGCCCAAGGACGGTCCGTCGGCGGGCATCACCATTGCCACGTCGATAGCCTCAGCGCTCACACAGCGCAAGGTGCGCAAGAACACAGCCATGACGGGCGAGATAACGCTGCGCGGCAAAGTACTGCCTGTGGGCGGCATAAAGGAGAAGATCTTGGCAGCCAAGCGCGCAGGCATTACAGATATAGTAATGTGTCGCGACAACCGCAAGGACATCGAGGAGATTCCGGAAATCTACCGCAAGGGCGTGGAGTTCCACTATGTGGAGAACGTGCAGGACGTGTGGCAGTTTGCTCTCACCGACGAGACTGTAGACAACCCCATTAACTTAAAAATTGAAGAAGAAAAGAAATGACATTTGAATTGCAACATACCGACCCGTGCAGCGACGCGCGCACTGGCATCATCACCACCGACCACGGACAGATAAAGACTCCTATCTTTATGCCCGTGGGCACTGTGGGCTCGGTGAAGGGCGTGCACTTCCAGGAATTGCGCGAGCAGGTGAAGGCCCAGATTATCTTAGGCAACACCTACCACCTCTACCTGCGTCCGGGACTTGACACACTGCGCAAGGCTGGCGGACTGCATAAGTTCAACACATGGGACCGACCTATTCTGACCGACTCGGGCGGATTCCAGGTGTTCTCGCTCACTGGCATACGCAAGCTGCGCGAGGAGGGCTGCGAGTTCCGCTCGCACATCGACGGCTCGAAGCACATCTTCACTCCCGAGAACGTGATGGACACGGAGCGCATCATAGGCGCCGACATCATGATGGCATTCGACGAGTGCCCCCCGGGCGAGAGCGACTACGAGTATGCCAAGAAGAGCCTCGGACTGACACAGCGCTGGCTCGACCGCTGCTTCAAGCGTTTCAACGAGACGGAGCCGCTCTACGGCCACAAACAAAGCCTATTCCCCATCGTGCAGGGCTGCAAATACAAGGACCTGCGACGCGAGGCTGCCAAATATGTGGCCGACAAGGGGGCCGACGGCAATGCCATTGGCGGACTGGCCGTGGGCGAACCTACCGAGGTGATGTACGAGATGATTGAGGTGGTGAACGAGATTCTGCCTAAGGACCGCCCGCGCTATCTAATGGGTGTGGGCACTCCGCAGAACATTCTTGAGGCCATTGAGCGAGGCGTCGACATGTTCGACTGCGTGATGCCTACACGCAACGGACGCAACGCTATGCTCTTCACCTACGAGGGCACGATGAACATGCGCAACAAGAAGTGGGAGAACGACTTCTCGCCCATCGACCCCGACGGATGCGACATCGACCGCATACACACCAAAGCCTACCTGCACCACCTCTTCAAGGCGCAGGAGCTGCTTGCCATGCAAATTGCAAGCATCCACAACTTAGCGTTCTACCTGCGCCTCGTGGGCGACGCACGCAAGCACATCGAGCAGGGCGACTTCGTACAGTGGAAACGCGGCGTGATAGACAATCTCGGAAGAAGAATCTAAACTTTGTAGTTTTTTGACGTAGAGAAAGAATGAAAAGAAAGAACATTAGGCGACTGCGCCACATGCTGCACTTCATGCGGTGGTGGCGCGAGCACACGGCTTGGCTGCGAAAGGCATTGGCGTGGACGGGACGCAAGCTCCGATTCCTGCGCTTCCTTGGCGTGCTCAACCCGCTGCGATACATCAAGGTGCTCGACTGGTACATCATACGCAAGTTTATAGGCACCTACATCTACTCCATCGCGCTGATTATCTCGATTTCGATAGTCTTCGACGTGAACGAGAACCTTGCCAAGTTCTCGCAATACCACGCCCCGCTCAAGGCCATCGTCTTCGACTACTACGCCAACTTCGTGCCTTACTTTGCCAATCTGTTCAGTCCGCTGTTCGTGTTTATCGCCGTGATTTTCTTCACCTCCAAGTTAGCGTCCAACTCCGAGATCATCTCCATGCTTGCCGCAGGAGTGTCGTTCAAGCGGCTCATGCGCCCCTACATGATTTCGTGTGTGCTCATCTCCACGCTGTCATTTTTCCTCAGCGCCTACATCATCCCCCACGGCAATATTGTGCGTCAGAACTTCGAGACGATGTACAAGAACAAGAAGAAGAACACGTCGGCAGAAAACGTGATGCTGCAGGTGGACCGAGGGGTGATAGCCTACATTCAGCACTACGACAACAACATGAAGAAGGGTTACGGATTCTCGCTCGACAAGTTTGAGAACAAGAAGCTCGTGAGCCACATGACGGCATCGGAGGCGCAATACGACACCATCAGCGACTCCAAATACCACTGGACGGTGAGGAGCTGGAAGATACGCGAGCTGCGCGGACTGAAGGAGCACATCACGAGCGGAGCACAACGCGACACGGTGATTCAGATGGAGCCTACCGACCTTGTCTACTCCAAGGGTCAGCAGGAGACATTCACCAACCCCGAGCTTAAGGAGTACATCTCCAAGCAAATCGACCGCGGCAGCGGCAACGTGGTGCAGTATCAGGTGGAATACCACAAGCGCATCGCCTCGTCGTTCGCCTCGTTCATCCTCACCACAATCGGTCTGTCGCTGTCCTCGCGCAAGCGAAAGGGTGGCATGGGCATGTACCTCGGCATCGGACTTGCCTTGAGCTTCGGCTACATCATGCTACAGACGGTGTCGTCGACGTTCGCAATCAATGCCGACACGCCACCTATACTGGCTGCATGGATACCGAACATCATCTTCGCTTTCGTGGCGTATTTCTGCTATAGGAAAGCACCTAATTGACGCTCCGCGTCAATTGGAATTTTGAGTTTTGAGTTTTGAATTTTGAATTATCGGCAGAGCCGATTAGGAATTAATCAATTTTGAATTATGAATTGATTAATATATTTCATAACTCATAACTCAAAACTCAAAATTCAAAAACTCAAAATTGCGCATCGCGCAATAATTCAAAACTCAAAATTCAAAACTCAAAACTCGAAAAATGTTTTTTGACGAAACACAACTCAGCGACCGCGTGCTCGACGCACTCTATGATATGCGATTTGACAAATGCACGCCTATACAAGAAAAATGTATACCGCCAATCCTTGAGGGGCGCGACCTCTTAGGTGTGGCACAAACCGGCACGGGCAAGACAGCAGCCTATCTGCTGCCAATACTCTCAAAACTCGACGAGGGCAACTATCCTTCCGATGCCATCAACTGCGTAATAATGAGCCCAACACGAGAGCTGGCACAGCAGATTGACCAACAGATGCAGGGCTTCGGCTATCACCTCTCGGGAGTGAGCAGCGTGGCTGTGTACGGTGGCAACGACGGCAACCGCTACGACCAGGAGCTGAAGAGCTTCCAGATGGGTGCCGACGTGGTAATAGCAACTCCGGGACGACTCATCAGCCATATCTCGCTCGGCTCTGCCGACCTCAGCCGTGTGTCGTTCTTCGTGCTCGACGAGGCCGACCGTATGCTTGACATGGGATTCTCGGAGGACATAAAGATGATTGCAAGCAAGCTGCCTGAATCGTGCCAGACCATCATGTTCTCGGCCACTATGCCCGAAAAGATTGAGGAACTGGCCAAGACGCTGCTCAAAAACCCAGTGGAGGTGAAGATTGCAGTGAACAAGCCTGCCGAGAAGATTAAGCAGAGCGCATACGTGTGCTACGAGACTCAGAAGATTGGCATCATCAAGGACCTATTTGCCAAGGGCGACCTCAACCGCGTCATCATATTCTCGGGCAAGAAGCAGAAGGTGAAGGCCATCAACCGCACGCTGATGCAGATGAAGATAAACTCTGGCGAGATGCACTCCGACCTGGAGCAGACTGAACGCGACGAGATTCTGTATAAGTTCAAGACGGGACAGATAAACGTGCTCGTGGCTACCGACATCGTGGCTCGAGGCATCGACATCGATGACATTGCCATGGTGATAAACTACGACGTGCCGCACGATCCAGAGGACTATGTTCACCGCATCGGACGCACCGCCCGTGCCGAACGCGACGGCATTGCCATAACCTTCGTTGGCGAAGACGAAATATATAGCTTCAAGCAAATTGAGAAGTTCCTCGAACGCGAAGTGGAGAAGGCTACGCTGCCCGAAGGTTTGGGCGAGGGTCCCGACTACAACGCTCCCGTGGGTAAATCGCGCTCTAAGGGCACACGCAACGGACGTGGACGCAAGCAAGGCGAGAACCGCAACGGCGAACGCAACGGACGCGGACGCAAGCAGGGAGAAGAACGCAACGGCGAACGCAGAAGAAAGAAGAACAACAACGGAGAAGCTGGAGCAGCTGGACAGAACGGAGAGAACGGGCAGGACTTGCAGAATGTACAGAATCAGCAGAACTCTCAGGACAATCAGCTGAATTCTCAGGACAACCAGAATCAGCAAGAAGTTCAAGAGAGTACTAATCCAAAGCCTAAGCGCAAGCGCAAGCCACGCCGCAAGCCTGCTGCCAACGAGGGCGAGAACGGAGGTGCCAATGAGAACGGCGCTGATATTGCCAACGAGGGTTCACATGAGCAGAAACCTAAGCAGGAGCGTCAGCCACGCGAGCGCCGACAGAATAAGCGCAAGCAGGGCGAGGGCAAATATGGCGAGCGCAACAGCCGTCGCAACAACGCCAACCGTCGCAACGGCAGAGAAAACCGCAACGACAACAAGCCCGAAACAAAGGCTACACCCAATGTGCCCGCTGTTAAGCAGCCCAGCACTCTGACTCAGATTCTGAAGAAGCCTATCAGTTGGCTCAAGTCAATAGGCAAAAAGAAATAACAGAATGGGGTAACTGTAGGATGCCACAACAGCCTACGGTTACCTTTTTTTTGTATATTTATTCATCCATCCATTACCCCCAAATTTGGTCTTAATAGAAGACCCGTTTTGGTCTTCTATTAAGACCAACCTCCAAGTATTATTAAGACCGACCTTGGTCTTAATAATACTTCAAAAAAATCATCTGCTATGGGCTTTTTCCAAACACTATGTGTCAGTGTATAAATATACAAAGATTCAGCGTATAAATATTCAATACGCTTCATTTAAACACTACGCCAAACAAATTAATAATTGATAACTAAAAATTAATAATTGACAACTAAAAATTAATAATTTACTCAACTCCCAGTCCAAACAGCGCAAAATCGCCCTTCAGCGGATCGTCTGGAAACACCTCCAGCATAGCGTCGGTAAGTCGCCGCGCCGTTGCCATTGAAGCCGTGCGACTACTGAGCAGCCCCATCTTGCAAGCCTCCTGCACCACATGCGTGTCGAGTGGCATTATCAGCGAGCGTCGGTCGATGATGTCTGCCCACAAGCCGAGGTCGACGGGCGAACCAGTCCTCACCATCCATCGCAGAAACATGCACACTCGCTTGCACGCCGACGTAGTGTTCTTGGGCACCACCTTGCCAGCCCCGTTCTTGGCGAAGAAATCGCATAGGGCAGCCACAGCCTCTATAGCCGTCACGCTCATGCTATTGGCAGAATCGACGCCCTCACGTGCCTTGCCAGCCACAAACGCCTTCATACTGCCCCACTCGCCCAGCATCTTCTCGTAGGCGGCTATAAGGCAGTGCATGTCGTGGAAGGTGTAGAGGCGGTAGTAGCAAGCGGCGGTGTCGGGAATGTCGCTGCGCCACTCGCCTGAGCGCACCCAATGGTCAACCTCGCCCTTGGCAGCATCGACAATAAACTGAATCTTTGGGAAAAACTGCTTGCGAGAGCCATAGCTAAGGCACGAGGCAAGAAAAGCCGTAGCCTCGCGGTTGGCCGCGCCATCCACTTTGTGCATAAACGAGCTGGGGTCGGCAGGGAGAAAGTCCTTTGTCTCATATTTAGAGGCAAGCGACTGTATGCGTTGTTTTAATTCTTTATCCATATATATTTCTATTTTCTTGTTTATAGAACTTGCGATTAAAGATTGTGGGAACCATTCTTTTACGAATGTAAAGGTACAAAAAAAAGCGATAACCTTCACAGGCGACCGCTTCAAATCTTCAATAGGTATTAGCCTTTCCTTAAGGTAAAAAGATTGTTTTCAGGATAACTGATGCAAAGATATAACATTTTTCACATATCACAAACTGTTTTAGCAATTATTTTTGAAAAATCTTTCCGTGTTCCCACACACAACGATAAGTTTAAATGTACTTTTTTAGTTCATATATGTGTCTAATTTATTCATTTTCATTTAAAGAAAACAAAAATCTAACCATTTCGTTATTTTTTCAATTAAAAATATAACGAAATAAAATATTTTTAGTACTTTTGCAGTCGAAATAGATATTTTATCACACATGTTAGGTAAAAAGAGCAAGTTTCGAGTAACTGACATAAAACTGTAGCATTTATGAATAAGGAATATTTGATTTACAAGCTGTCTGACGAGGTGAAGAATTCGTGCAAGATAGACAACGCATTGTTTCAGGAATACGGAGTGAAGCGCGGACTGCGAAACGAGGACGGTAGCGGTGTGCTCGTCGGACTCACTAATATAGGTAATGTAGTGGGATATGAGCGAGCCGAGGACGGACATTTGGAGCCGACCGAGGGTAAACTGTTCTATCGCGGCTACGAACTCGACGACCTTGTTACTCCTATCATAAATGAACGACGATTCGGTTTTGAGGAAATTGCCTATCTGCTGCTCTCAGGCAACCTGCCCGACAAGGAAGACCTCTGTGCCTTCCGCGAGCTTATCAACGACAACATGGCGCTCGACCATAAAACCATCGTGCACATCATCGACCTCGAAGGATCGAACATCATGAACATTCTCGCACGTAGTGTGCTGGAGATGTACACTTTCGACCCCAACCCCGACGATCTCTCGCGCGACAACCTTATGCGCCAGGCTATTGAGCTTATTGCCCGATTCCCCACAATCATCGCATACGCCTACAATATCTACCGTCATAGCATGCAGGGACGATCGCTCCACATTCGTCACCCGAGAGAGAACATGTCGATAGCCGAGAATTTCCTCTACATGCTCAAGCACGAGGACTTCACCGAGCTTGACGCGCGTATGCTCGACCTGCTGCTCATCATTCAGGCGGAGCACGGCGGCGGTAACAACTCTACCTTCACCGTGCGCGTGACCTCATCGTCACGCACCGACACCTATTCGAGCATAGCCGCTGGCATTGGCTCGCTCAAGGGTCCGCTGCACGGTGGTGCCAACATCAAGGTGATAAACATGATTCATCACCTGAAGGAGCAGATTCATGACTGGACATCGGTAGACGAAATCGACACCTATCTCAACCGCATCCTCAACAAGGAAGTATACGACAAGACGGGACTCATCTATGGCATCGGACACGCCGTATACACACTGAGCGACCCGCGTGCCAAGGAGCTTAAGCGTCTTGCAGGAGAGCTTGCCAAGGAGAAGGGACGTGAGAAGGAATACGAGTTCCTGCGACTCTTGGAGCAGGAAGGCATAAAGTGTGTGCAGGCTCACCGACACACCAAGAAGCCTATCTGCGCCAACGTGGACTTCTACTCGGGATTTATCTACGAGATGATTGGTCTGCCTCAGGAAATCTACACTCCTATCTTCGCCATGGCCCGCATCGTGGGCTGGATGGCCCACCGCATCGAAGAGCTCAACATGGAGGGACGACGCATCATACGCCCTGCTTATAAGAATGTGCTGGGAGTGAAGGAGTACTTACCTCTCAACGAGAGGTAGGTTGAGTTTTGAATTTTGAGTTTTGAATTTTGAATTGTCGGCGGAGCCGATTAGGAATTTTGAATTTTGAGTTTTGAATTTTGAATTGTCGGCGGAGCCGATTAGGAATTAATCAGTTTTGAATTATGAATTGGTTAATCAAAATCAAAACTCAAAATTCAAAAATTCAAAATCGCCAAAGGCGATAATTCAAAAATCAAAATTCAAAATTCAAAATCGCCAAAGGCGATAATTCAAAACTCAAAACTCAAAATTCAAAATCGCCAAAGGCGATAATTCAAAACTCAAAATTCAAAATCGCCAAAGGCGATAATTCAAAAATCAAAATTCAAAATTCAAAAATCAAAAATATGAACGCAATTGAAACTGTAGAGCGCCTCAAGCAGCGCTTCCCCAATGAGCCTGAGTACATTCAGGCAGTAAGCCAGGTCCTCGGCACAATCGAGGAAGAGTACAACCGTCATCCGGAATTCGACCGCGCCAACCTTATCGAGCGCCTTTGCATACCCGACCGCATTATCTCATTCCGCGTGACATGGGTTGACGACAAGGGCAATGTGCAGACCAACATGGGCTACCGCATACAGCACAACAACGTTATCGGTCCGTACAAGGGAGGCATCCGTTTCCACGCATCTGTTAACCAGTCAATCTTGAAGTTCCTTGCTTTCGAGCAGACATTCAAGAACTCGCTCACCACTCTGCCTATGGGCGGCGCAAAGGGCGGTTCCGACTTCTCGCCACGTGGCAAGAGCAATGCTGAGGTGATGCGTTTCTGCCAGGCGTTTATGAACGAGCTCTACCGCCACATCGGTCCCGACGAGGACGTACCGGCTGGTGACATCGGCGTTGGCGGACGCGAGGTGGGCTATATGTTCGGACAGTACAAGAAGCTCACCCACACATTCGTAGGCGTGTTGACTGGAAAGGGTCAGGAGTTCGGCGGCTCACTCATCCGTCCCGAGGCTACTGGCTACGGCAACGTCTACTTCCTTGAGAACATGCTCAAAACACGCGGCATAGAGCTTAAGGGCAAGCGTGTGCTCGTGAGCGGTTCGGGCAACGTGGCTCAGTATACTGTGGAGAAGCTCATCCAGCTCGGCGCAATTCCTGTAACTCTCTCCGACTCCGACGGCTACATCTACGACCCAGACGGCATCGATGCCGAAAAGCTCGCCTACGTTAAGGAACTGAAGAACGTGGAGCGCGGACGCATTCGCGAGTATGCCGAGGAATACGGCGTGAAGTATGTTGCCGGCGCACGTCCTTGGGGCGAGAAGGCCGACATCGCTCTACCTTCAGCCACACAGAACGAGATTGACGGCGACGACGCTCGCACACTCGTTGCCAACGGTGTATTCGCCGTGAGCGAGGGTGCCAACATGCCTTCTACTCCAGAGGCTATCAAGGTGTTCCAGGACGCCAAGCTGCTCTATGCTCCGGGCAAGGCTGCCAACGCTGGTGGCGTGGCTGTATCAGGCTTGGAGATGAGCCAGAACTCTGAGCGTCTGCGTTGGAGCAGCGAGGAGGTTGACAGCAAGCTCCACAACATCATGAACGAGATTCACGCCAACTGCGTGAAGTATGGCACTCAGGCCGACGGCTACATCAACTACGTGCGTGGTGCCAACGTGGCTGGCTTCCTCAAGGTGGCTAAGGCTATGATGGCTCAGGGCATTGTGTAAGAATGCTGAAAAATTAGACGATTATCTGTAGGTAATACTGCATTATTAAGGAGGGGGTAGTGTTAAAAGGTTATTGAAATCTTCTATTTCAATACTTTTAACATTACCCCCCCCATTTTTGTTAATCACTATTAAAAACACCCATTCATTGCAAATATATGCAAATATATATTTACAATACTTACAACCTATTGTTTTTATTCCTAAATTTGCAAATCACAAAACTGTGTGCTTAAACTTAATAATAATTAAACGCTTAACGGACCTTATGAATAATATTACAATACATAAACTAAAGACAATCTGCCTTGCAGCATTCCTGATGGCATCGGCAGGAGCATCCGCACAACATACGGTGGTGAAGACCAACGCCTTGTACTGGAGCACCACCACTCCCAATCTTGCTATTGAGACCAAGATTGGACAGAAGTGGACTGCCGAATTTTCTGCAGGCTACAATCCTTTCACTTTCTCCGACAACAAGAAACTGCGACACATTGCCGTGCAGCCCGAGGCTCGCTACTGGCTGTGCTCGCCCTATGCAGGACATTTTTTCGGAATGCACCTTGTTTATGCCCACTACAACATCGGAGGCATAAAGCTGCCATTGGGACTGTTCAAGGACTTGCACCACTACCGCTATCAAGGCGACCTGGGGGCAATAGGCTTCGGCTACGGCTACTCATGGATGCTGCCTGGCAACCACTGGAGCATTGAGGCTGAGATTGGCGTGGGCGTGGGATTCACCACCTACGACAAATACGAATGCGCCACATGCGGCTCGAAGGTGGGCAGCGACACCAAGACATTGGTGATGCCTACAAAGGCTGCCATATCGCTAATATACAACCTTAAGTAAACTGACACACTAAAAAAAGAAACAATCTATGAACATCTTCTATACATATATTATAATGTTGGTGCTGTCGCTCGGCTTGGCTTCCAATGCCACGGCTCAGACTGCCGGAAATGCCAACGTAAGCACTGTGCAGAAAGCCAACGTAAGCACACGATGGACCACAGACACTCTGTATCTGTCGTTCGCACTGAGCGAAACAATGGCTGAAGGCAGCAGCAACTATGCCGTGTGGACTATGCCGCGCATTGCCAACGCCAAGGGCGACACGCTGAGCCTCTGCAACGCCGTGTTCCGCGGCAAGCGCAATAGGCAATATGTGGAGCGCGAACGATATTTCTCGACTAAGGGCAACGACCACAAGGCACGCAACCTCAACTCGGCTACACGTAGCACCGCACAGCCAGCAAGCCACGAGGTGATGTTCGGCGACACCGTGCGCTATGCTATGGCTTTAACCAGAGAGCGATACCCGTGGCTGTGGCAGAACACTGCCACGCTCAACGTCAACCGCGAGAAGGAAGGATGCTGCTCTACCGAAGACCTTGCTACTGCCACTATTGCCTTGCTGAGATATGTGCCGCCATTTGTGCCAAAGCTCAATGCAGTGGCTGACAACACTGGAAAAGCGGGCGAACTGGAGAAGAACAATCCGCTGCTTTGCCCCTACAGCCAGTACCGCCCCTACACTAAGGACCGCATTCTGCGCAAGGAGAAGGGAGCACTGTATGTTCACTTCGAACTGGACAAGGCTGTTCTGCGCCACGACTACCGCGGCAATTCGGCTACGCTCGACCGCATCGTCGACATCACACGACAGATAATGGCAGACTCTACGTCGAACGTCCGAGTGATTCAGATTATAGGTCTGGCTTCGGTGGAGGGTGCCGTGAAGCACAACGAGCAATTGGCAGGGGCACGAGGCGAAGCTCTTAAGAGGTATATACAGAAGCATATCAAGGTGGACGATTCGATGTTCGACGTTGCCAACGGAGGAGAGGCTTGGACGGAGCTGCGCTCGCAAATCGAGGACCTGCAGTTTGACGGGCGCGACGAGATGTTGAGCATCATCGACACGGAGAGCAACGTGAACCTGAGGGAGCGCAAGCTGAAGACGCTACGCGGAGGAAAGCCATACAGCTTCTTGCGCGAAAAGGTGCTTGCCGACCAACGCAACTCGGGCTATCTGCGCATCTACTACGACTATGTGCCCGACACGGCTGCCGCCACTATCAATCGTGCCACGGAGCTTATAAACAGCTCAAACTACGACGAGGCTCTTACACTGCTCAACACGGTGAAGAACGACCGACGCGCCTACAACGCCTTAGGTGTGGCTCTATACATGACGGGCAAACACGCCGAAGGCATGGAGTATATACGACGCGCTGCTGACGACGGAAACGCCGAGGCACAGGACAACCTCAGACAGTGGGAGGCAATAAAGAAGGCAGAACAATAGACACGAAACCTAAAGGCAATGTGTAGATAAGTGAAGAAAAAGAGAAATAAATATTTTTAATCAAACAATCGTTATACATTAACAAAAAAAATTCATTATTATGAAAAAACTAAACAGCTTTTTCCTCATGGGCTCAGTAGCCCTTGCAGGACTCGGTGTGATGTCTTCGTGCTCGTCGGACGACCTCGGCACAGATTCGACTAACATCACTGATAACAAGGCAGTGAAGACACAGTTTGCTCTGAATATTCCGAGGGCAAATGGGGGAACACGTATGAGTGCGGTGAATACGCAGGCAAAAAATAATTTCCTGGGTATGGAGGACATTCGGTTGTATTCTTTCAAAGAAAAACCTGACGCTAGTTCTACTAGCACTGCCACATTCCCACTTGACAAAATCACTTCTGGCATTTCTGAATCAAATTCGTCAAAGATCTACAGCGACGTATCTGTACCTGTAGGAACAACACACTTACTCTTCTATGCTCACGCTCCACAGGGAACAACAGATGCTAAGAAGTTCGAACTTGGTGTCCTTAATTTTACTGTACCCACAACAGATGAAACTGCAACAAACGATATTTCACCAAAATTGGCTGCCGTTAAGGGAACTGACGAAGTATCTCCTGCAGCCCTCCTTAAGATTCTTAACGATGTAGCAGCTGTTGATGGTTGGAATACAGCAGCAGATGGTTCAGAACTCAAAAAACTCTATACTAAGTACACTTCAGCAAAGGCAGGTTCTGCCAACAGCATTCGTCTTACTCTCCAGTCGCTTTACAACAACCTCGGTGGTATCGTGACTGGTGCTAATGATGAGCATAAAACAATTGCTAAAAATATCCGTATAAAAATAGCAGAAAGCTTTTCAACTACTCCAGGTACTGACGGATACGTTACACTTAAATATACAGAAACTGGCGATGTTAGCAAGTATCCTAACAACATCAACCTCCCTGATGGAGCTGTGCGGTTGTCATATGCCGAAGCTACTAAGACTTTCTCTTATGCAACTTCATCTACACTTGGTGCATTAACCCTCGACGCTTCAAAGATTTGCTTCCCGTCAGCAATCTATTATTTCCAGAGCAGCGACCTCGCAGCTACTGCTATGGAGCTTGATGCTTCACAGTGGCCTAATACAACAACCAACTGGACATCATCAACAGCTCCTTGGTTGAAGGACGCAAATACACTCGATGATGGTTGGACATCTGATGTAAAGGCAACAACCCGTTCTATCGCTATGCGTCAGAACATCAACTATGGCGTTTCTAACCTCGTTACTACCGTTAAGTGTGGCGCTGCTTCATTGCCAGACCACAAAGACCTTGATGTTACCGACCCAAGCGAGTTCGCAGATAATGTAGTTGTTCCAACAACAGGTTTCCCAGTAAGCGGTCTGCTTATCGGTGGTCAGCCCACAAAGGTTGGCTTCAACTTCCAGCCAGAAGCCACTGACGAATTCGATTTAACCATCTACGACAAAGCTCTTCCTACTGGCATCGCAGCCAAGAACGACGAAGCATCAACAGCTAACTACACTATCGTTCTTCCAAACGACAAGGGTCGCACTGCAACAGAACAGAACACGGTAAACGTAGCAATCGAATTGACCAACAATACAAAAAAACCATTCCGTGGATTAGACGGTATTGTCCCTGCCGATGGCAAGTTCTACCTTGTAGGTCAACTCAAGCCTGCAGATGCTATTAAGCCTACAGGAATGACAATTGACAACCCTGCCGTATTTATGAGTGACTACCAGACAACATTGAACCTTACCATCAAGTCGCTTGCGAACGCTTACAACACCATCCCCGACCTGCGTTCTACAAAGCTTCAGTTCGGTCTGTCGGTTGACCTCGAATGGAAGGCAGGTCTTCAGTTTAATGTAACTCTCGACTAAGTAACAGTCCCGAATTATCTTTAGATATAGTAGGAGGGTATGGCATCCCTTATATATAAAGATAAACACATTTAGGGCGGCAGCCCTTGATCAGGCTGCCGTTTACCAATTAAACTCAAAACGAATAATATGATATCAACTTTACGATATGGTGTGAGGTTTGTCGTGGCAGCAGCCATTGCCATGACATGCCTCACTTCGTGCATAGACGAGGACCTCTCGGAGTGTGGTGAGAACTACACTATCGACTACACCGTGCGCCACGTATACCAACAGACCGACGTGCCAACCATCCTGGAGCGCGAGCTTACCACCGATGCCGAGCGACAACTCGCGGCACAGTTGCTCACGCCGCTCAACCGTGTGTTTGCCACAACCGTCAAGGAACTCGACCTCTCGTTCTTCGGCACCCCCGTTGGCAACCTCATACGACATGAGCAGCATGAAATCAACGCCGCATACGCCCAGTACACCGTATATCTCAAGAAGCTCGACTATCGCAACCTGGCTCTCGCCAACGCCATAGCCGAGCCTCTTGTCAATATCAAGGGAGCAGAGGAGTTGAACTCGCTGACGCTCAGCCAGACAGTTGCCGACACCATCGTCAGCCATACCGAGGGTCTGTTCACGTCGCGCCTCAACATGGCGGTAAAGGACAAAAGCCAGTCGTATCATGCCGACCTATATATGCAGAACTGTGCATCGTGCATCGTGCTCGACCCAGGCGACAACAAGGTGATGGGCGTGTCGGGATATGTCGACGACACAGCAACCGACTTTGCCGTGAGCGACAGCACCTACCATTTCGCACGACACACCGTAGTGCGCTCGTCGCTCGTAAGCGGTGGCGGACTATACGGACTATATGCCGCAACCATGCCGTCGGCTGACACACCTACAACCTACAACACCCGAAACAGCACCACCGAGACAGCGGCATGGCGCATTGGCGTTGTGGTGAGAATGGCTGACAGCTACACCAAGACAACACTCTACGTGCCACAACCGCTCAAGGCGGGTGAGCTGCGCATCATAAAATGCAAGATAAACAGTCGGGGCGAGGTGGTGCCCAACCTGCAGAGTGTGGGTGCCAGTGTGGAACTTGACTGGAAGCCAGGCGGCGACCATAACATCGACATCTGATAGAACCAAAACAACAGAAACCTATATTCGTATGAAACACATCAACCTTATACTCACAACCTTTGCCCTGATGCTGATGTTAGCATCGTGTGGATCTGGCGGCGACGAGCCTTCTACTGTGGACGAGCCGAAGGTGGCATTGCGCATGATTGTGCAGGCTCCCGATGCTGCAACGCGCATCGCCGACCCTGGCACCGGCACAGGCGAGGCAGACACATGGGACACTTTCGTGCTCGCCTTTGTATACAAGAACAGCACCACGCATACACACACCGTTGTGGTGGACAAGCTGACACGCGAGCAGTTTGAAAAACTCGAGAAATACAACGAGAGCGAGAATGTGCGCTACTACTCTGTGCAGTTAGCAAAAGGAGTGGTCTATTGCTATGGCGTGGTATATAGCTCAAAGGCTGCAAACGGCGATCTCTTCTCGAGGTTGCAGTCGTGCACCACAAAGGAGCAGGTCGACAACTGCCTTATCTCTAACAGCTATGCCGCAGGTAACGCCGACGCCACGTCGATGTTTCTTAGTGTTGCCACGGGCTACTATCGCGACCTAACGGACAACACCAAGCAAGGCACCATCGACATAAGCAATCCAGAGCCGTCGGCAGAGAATCCATATAATGTCCCCGTGCTAAGACTGTCGCGCCTTGCAGCCAAAATCGACGTGCAATGGGATGCTGCCTCGGCTTTCACCAATAGCAGTCTGCGTGCCTATGTCACGGGATTCAAATATACGTCGAACCCTGCTGTTACTGATGCCGGCTCGGGACGACTCTTCCCCGACCTTGCCACCGCAACCGAAGCGGTTGGCGGAAGCGCCACCTTCATCAACACAACGGAGACAAGCCAGCGCAACGGACGCGCTTACCACTACGTATTCCCCGAATCGTACAAAACAACAAAACCGTTGCCCAAGATAACCTTCGACATAAAAGGACGACAGGTTGATGACACGGAGAAGAAGTCGACAGTGACCGTGAACTTCAAGAGTCAGCCACAGGCTGCCACGTGGTATAAGATAAACGCCACGGTGAAAGGCATATCCAGCGACAGAGAATTCGAATGGGACATATCGCAAACACAAGGTACGAACTAAAACATCATTCAATATATGCTTAAATTTATAAAGAATGGAATAGTAGCGGCACTCATAACTGTGCCTCTCGCTCTAAACGCACAGACCAACTACTACGTTAAGGCACCCCACGACCTGGCGACGGCATCCACTACTGCCGACGGATTGTCGTGGGACAACGCCATATCGCTACAGCAGGCATTACAGAAAGCCACAGCCGGAAGCAACATCTACGTCAAGGGCTACGCCACGGAGGAAGCCAATGGCAAGAAGGAATACTGCTACACTGTGCCCGACACAAAAGGATTCGTATTGCCGTCGGGAGTGCGCATGTATGGAGGTTTCAAGGGCGACGAGGCAGAGATTGACCCCACGAATCTCGACAATCCAGCCAAGGACAAACGCGAGTATCTCGACAGCGACCTCTCGCGAATGAAATATCGCTCGGTGCTCACTGCCGACATCGACTATGACGACGTGGTGTCGAAAACATGGCTGATATATCCACAAAACAACACACGCACCGACAACGCCGATCATGTGGTGACAATGAACTTGGCACCCACCACCGCAAACCCCAACTCGGGCAACAACCCCACCGTGCTCAATGGATTCTTTGTAATGGGTGGCAATGCGATGAATTCGTATGGTGGTGGAGTGTATATAGCCGATGCCAGCACCGACGACAATAATACAGGCGAGCGAGGCTACGAGGTGGCACGCTGCTTCTTCACCGACAACTATGCCATGCAAGGCGGAGCTGTGTATGTGGCAAGCAACGTGAAGGTGAAGGACAACCTACGTGCCTATATACACTATAACACCCTATATAATAATGTGGCAGGGACACGTGGAGCCGACGATAACCTTGGCGGCGGAATATGGGCTGTGGGCAAGGCTGCCATCAGCAACAACGTCGTTTTCTGCAACACCAACGGAGGTATGAGAGTGTCGAAAGCCACAACCGTTGTCAACAACACCATTACGCGCAACACCAGTGCAGGAATCGACCTTGTTGACAAAACAAACGACAGCGGACTGAAGGTGTACAACACCGTAATATGGGGCAACCACCGCCTCAACAAAATCTCGCCAGCCCCTGAACTATACAATTGTGCCTACTACACACTACATGGCGAAGACGACCCAACGGGCAACAACAACATTGTGCTGCAAGAGAGCAACAATTCGGCTGAAGGCGCCACACCAAACTTTAAGGACCCAGCTGCCTCGATTATCTACGACCTCAACTATGGGTGGAAGACCACGGCTTATCCAGAACTGTCATTTGCCCTGGACTATGGATCGGCTCTTATTGGCAAAGGCGACCCAACGCAATATAATGACAAAATATGGGGCGACCAAGCTATAAGCGCAAATAGCAGGTTTGGCACAGCCGACGACGAGACAACCACTACAATAGATATAGGTGCCTATGCCTATTCCAAGGTGTCAAAATCGCGCCGCAGATATGTAAAGACTGCCGAAGCAGGTGGCTCCGACGAAAACGACGGTAAATCATGGGCTACGGCTTTTGCCTCTCCACAAAAGGCTATAGACGCTCTTAACGATGGCACTGGCCAGCGTGGCGAGGTGTGGGTGGCAGCAGGCACTTACACACCTCAGACCCATATCACAGCTGATAACAACAGTCCGGTGGCTTTCCGCATGTATAGCGGCATCAACGTGATTGGTGGATTCTTAGGCAACGAGGAATCAATAGAAGACCGCAAACGCCACAATCAATACACATGGAAGTATGACAACGACCGTCGCACCATTTTTCAGGCTTCAAACTACACCAATACTGGATGGAGCACCACCAAAGACGAATGGACGATTAACAGTGGTTCGTATCATGTGGTTTGGTTTGCCCCTGTCGTTACCGACGGCACAGGCTCTGACAACAACAGCGTGGAGCCTTTCGACAAGGAGACCATTCTCGAAGGTGTTACTATAGAGGGAGGAAAACTAACCTCCGAGTCTGGTTCTACCAGTAGTAGTTTCTTGCGCAACGACGGCGCTGGAGTAGTGATGACTGTGAACGCCGTGCTGCGCAACTGTGTTGTGCGCTATTGTTCAACTTCGGCAGACGGTGCACGTGGTGCCGCAGTATACAACGTCGGTGGACGTGTGGAGAATTGCTTGGTATATAATAATGTGAACGCTTCGGGCGAAGGTGGTGGTGTCTACCTCGACGGCTACGGCTTGGTGACACGATGCATCATTGCCAACAACAAGGCGCGCAATGGAGGTGGTGTGTACATGAAGCGTGGCTCTAAACCACAGAACTACAATGTGCTCGCCCTCTCGGTGATTGCCAACAACGAGAACACCGCCAACGGTGCTGTCTATGCCGACGAGAGTGGCAACATTATCAACAACACCATCGTCAACAACTACACCTCGACATCAACCGACGATTCGGACAAGAATGCGTCGTACACTGGTGGTCTATACGTGAAGGGATACTGCTATGCTGTGAACAACATTATATGGAACAACGGCATCAAGCGCGCATCGGAAGAAAACGCAACTACCAATACTGCAGGTCAGCAGGCTCAAATACATGCAGTCAATGCCACAACCGACAAGGTGCGATTCTACAACAATGCCTTGTCGTCGCCCAACTCAGCCGTGTGGAATAATGTCTACCAGTCGGGAACAATGACTCTTGGCACTGACGAAACCGACTGCTGCTTTAAACTCAACGACGTGGGAGCACAGCAGTATGGCTCATGGAACAATATCAAGGAATGTCTCGGACTACAGCACGAGTGGACATCAATCGACTACTACTGGTCCACCAAGGACGGAGCGTCGGTACACTCGGCAGGATTGCCTATATATATGTTCGACGAGGAACTGCTCTATCATCCCGATGTCGACATAGTGGGCGATGTTTACACTACCACTACTATCGGAGCCTATTACTCTCCAGTAGTGACTTTCCGTCCTGCTCTGTCGCGTCGTGATGGTAAGGATGTGATGCGCCTATATGTCGACCCGCAGGGTTCGAAGTCCGACGGAGATGGTTCTTCGTGGAGCAACAATGCGTCGTCGCTACGTGAGGTTCTTGAATATTTCCAGGGCTGTTACGTAGGACAAACATTTGCATTCGCTAAGCTAAATGTCGAGACCCCGACATCATACGCCGGTCAAACGAGTTTCGAAATCAACAACAACACTATCTTCGAGGTGTGCTTGCGCAAGGGCAATATCCATCCCGAATACTCTTACGACAACAACGATGCCAATGCCGTGTCTCACCGTATACCGAGCACAAAGTGTCCGTTGCGCATTGTGGGTGGTTATCCCTCGGCAGACGACATTGCCCAACCTACAGATAATGACCGCGACATAAAGAACAACCGCACTGAGCTTGACGGACACTATACGATTGGCGCGCTCAACGGCAATTCTTACCACACGGTGCGTGTGGCAGGAGGAGCCAATGTCACCTTCGACGGAGTGGCTGTCACTGGCGGTAAGGCTACCAACAATGCTACTATGCACTGTGGTGGCGGTGTCTTGCTTTACGACGGTGCCCATGTGCAGATGGACAACTGCATCATCGAGAACAACATAGCCTACACGGGTCCTGCCATTGCATCTACGATGTTGGCAGACAATGTGAAGCTCGTCATGCGCAACTGTGTGGTAAACAACAACACAGTGGAGCCTTCGCCAACCAACGGCATTGGCGGCGACGACCCATGGTTGTTCAGTATCAAGCCTGAGTACATGGATTTCAACCACGTCACTATTGTAAACAATATTGCATGGGCTCCTCAGAATGAAGTGCTCAACCGCAATGGCAACACATCCTATGCTGTAGGCAATCAATATTCCATAGGCACAACAACAGCCTGCAACAACACCAGTGGACTTGAGACTATAGCCTCGACAGGCAAGGATGGAGCAGCCAACTTCTCCAATCCTTCAATCAAAGTGGGTGCTGCCGAGTCGGGCAACGTGTATTATGGTGGCGAAGCCGACTATCGTCCGCTCACAAGCTCTACGGCTATGAAGGCGATAATCAACAAGGCTGCAACCACTACTTCTGACTTGAAGGTGGACATAAACAACAACAACCGCGACCTCGGCGGTGCATCCGACCTCGGTGCTATTGAGGCTCTGCTGCCAAAGGCGGGCAAGGTGATTTATGTGCGCTCGTACAACACCGTAGCTCCTAAAGACAACGACGAGAAGCTCGATGAGATTGACGGATCGCCCAACTTCAATCTGCTCAATGAAAATCCAGGTGTGGTGTACAATGGAAAGTCGTGGGATACGGCTATTCATGGCAACGCCATGTGCGACACACTAAATATGGACAATGACGACAACTCCATATATGTACTTGGCAACAACAACATACTGCTTGCCACCACATACAATACCGACTATTCTAAGTATCTGGGCACGACAACCACGCCCAAACGAGGCACTACATATTATGGACCGGCATCGGGACATTACACACGCTTCGTTGCACAGAATACGGCTTCGAGCTATGGCTCTTATGCAACAGTTTGGGATAAGTATTATCAGGGCAACACCAATCAGCTTGACAAGCAAGGCAGCACCTACTACAACAGTATCAACAACGACCGCAAGGAACGCTATATCAGCGGATTACAGTTGGCTGTCGAGATAGCTGCCAAATACAACGAACTGCATAAGAACGACCCAGGTTTCGAGCCTAAGGAAGTATGGGTAGGCGCAGGTGTGTACACCGACTACAAGGGCTTTGTTATTCGCAATGGCGTGAAGGTGTATGGTGGATTCCCTAAGGAGGGAACTCCAAGCGAACAAGAGCGCAAACCGCTGCTGTCGCAGTATGTTCCGGCTCGTGATGCTGACAAAGACCGCAAGAAGTCGGACTATGAGACCATACTTCAGATACGCAAGGAGTCGCCTGTGTATCGCAATGCGAAAGATGAACTGAACATTTCGGGCGACAATGGTGGAACCAACACGTTCGCCATGGATCTGGTCAACACTTGTGCTGATGACAAATACCTCTGCCAGCGCCACTACGTATTGTATCAGCCCGACGTGTGTGTGACAACCTGGCATGTGGCAGGCGATGGCAATAACTGTGCATACAAGGGCAACGAGTACCGCTGCTACAAAACAGGCAGCTACTACTGGGAGAATTATGTCAGTGGTGACAAGCCCAGCGTGTATAAAGAGTATGCCGATGTGAAGTGGGACGGATTCACCGTTCGTCATGGCTACATTATTAATTATATGGCAAACCGTGACGGTGGTGCAGGTGTGCGCGTGTTCCATGGCGTGGAACTCGAAAACCTCATCATCACCAACAACCTCACACATGGCTATCGCACTCGTGGCGGTGGACTCTATATGGATGGTGCCAACTCAACAATATCCAACAGCTTCATCCTTAACAACCTCACTACCGACAAGAACGCCAAGTCGATGAGCGATTGGAACGACGGAAATGGTGTGAATGGCTATTCGTACTACAACTTTGGCGGTTGCGACGACTACGGTGGTGGTGCCTATATGATTGTGGGTACGGGCTATAACATGGTTGTGGCAAACAACCGCGTGACAAGCCAAGCAGCTACGGGTAGCGGTGGAGGCATCTTCATCGAGAACGCCAAGTTCTACAACAATACCGTGGCTTATAACACCTCAAAAATGGACGGTTCGGGTATTGAGCAGTGGGCGTCGGGTGGTAATGCCACTGGCGTTTCGTCGGAACTGTCGCTCTACAACTGTATTGTTTATGGCAATAAGAGTACGGATAAGCCTAACAATCCGCAGGTGGCTTCTACAAGTTTCAGCACGTTTAAGCCAGCACACAACTGCTTCTTAGTTGGTGGAAAAGGTAATAAATATGGTGTATGGAATGCCCAAAATGGTAGTGCTGCTCCTGAGAATTTATACTCTGCGGCAAATGAGAACATTGTAATCAATGGCAGCGAAGAAGCCGCCAACAACCCGTTTGAAGCCGGTGACAAAGCCCAGACTACCAACAACTACCGATTGAAGGAAGACACAAAGTGCTTGAACGGTGGAACCGAAGACCTCAACCAGAACAAAGAGACACTGAAGGTTGACCTGCCACTCACCGACATGGACTACTCCGACCGTATCAAGGACTGTAAGGTGGACATAGGAGCCTATGAGTCGGATGCTTACTCTAAGTTCGCCTATGAGACACGCCACGACTCCATTGTGTTCTACGTTACGCAGAATGGCTATGGCGAAAACACTGGAGGAAAACCCGAGAACGCTGCCTGTGCCGACAAGTTGCAGAAGATACTCAACTATGCTGGCAATTGCTTTAAGCAAAAGAAAGCGGGCACAGGATTCAGCGAGATAAATAAGTTTGTAGTCAAGGTGGCTGGTTACGACATGGACAACGAGGGCGAGGGATTTGTCTACCATCCAAATACTCTTGCCGACGAGTCGGATCCGCAGAGCTACACCTTCCTCATCCCCGACGGAGTGACGCTTATGGGCGGTTTCTATGAGGGAGAACAGCAGACCGTAACCGAAGGCACTTCCACAACGACAAAGCTTGTAGGCTACAACTGGCACGACAACAATCGCAACGTATGGGACGACTGGCGAAAGAGACCAGACGGAAAACTTGCCAATTCTCGCACTGTGCTGTCGGCTGTGGCTAAGTTGCCTGCAACATCTTCTGTCGATAATATTGTGGGTCATCATGCTGTGACCTTCGGCTCATGGCCAAAGGGCGATTTGCAAGAGTGGAGCAACGGAGCAGTAAGCGACAGAGCCACCATCGACGGATGCTTCATAATCGGCGGACAGGCAATAACCAACGACGGCCACAAGGCTTTGGGTGGTGGTGCCATCGTGCCGAAGAACGCCCATGTACGCAACTGTATTGTTGTCTACAACAAGGCGGTGCGCGGCGGTGGACTTTATCTTATGCCGGGAGCCACGGTGAGCGGCTCGATTATTGAGCGCAATGAGGCAGAAGATGGTGGAGCCATATATGCCGACAACGGCAAGACCACGAACGGAACAAAGGACAATCGCGCCTATATAATCTCAAGCACCATCGTGCGCAACGAGGCTAAGAAACTGGGTGGCGGCTTGTTCTTTGAGAACGGAGCAATGATGATTGCCAATAGCGTGATATGGGGCAACTCAGCCGCGTCGGACAAGAACCTGAGTGGTGTGGCGTATGAACTCTACGATGAAACAAAATTCTATGGCACAACAGACGGCAATGTGAATGCAGGACATGAGTATCCGTTCAACGACTGTTTTATCGAGACATACAAGTTGAAGTCGAATCACCCGAACATCTCGATGGAGTCGGACAACAAACGCTACTTCCGGTCAGGCTCGTCGTTCATTCCACGTCCGTTCTCGCAGCTCATCCACAATGGTGCTTATAACAAGGTGATGAAAGACAATTGGATAAAGACCTTCGACGTGGCTACCCACGATATAAGGTCTACCCAATTAATAGTGGACAACTTGCAGCAGCGACTCACTGTGGGTGCATTCGCTGTGCACTTGAAAGTTTCTGACGATTTGTTCAAACGACTCTTTGTGTCGCTCGACGGTGGCAACGAGGTGCCCGAAGACATTCAACAGAAATACATGGGACGCTCGTTCTATACCCCGTTCAACTCGCTTGGCAACGCTCTGGAGTACATACGCAGAATGCGCTCAAGCGGAAAGGCAACGGATGAAACCCACTTCGAGATACTTCTCACAAGGGGAACTTATGTCCCGGTATTGGCACGAAAGACAACGTCGGACAAGTTGAAAGACGACATGCGCATGTGCTCGTTCTCAATCCCAGTGAACACCGCTCTATACGGAGGATTCACAGGAAAGGAGAATTACTGCACAGGCACTGAACTCGCAAACGCATCGTTCACAGGAAAGCCAACAGAAGGATTTGTTGCTGATGGCAAGATGATGGACATCTTGGCTGAGCGCAACGATATAAAGAATACATCAACGTATTTCGTCGACCGCAATCTCAATAATATTATTGAGCCGTGGGAGTTCAACTCGCTCACTATCCTGACGGGCGACCTGCTTAACGACGAGTCGAAGCGTGCTTATCATGTGGTTTATGCAGAAGACAAGAACACGTACGCAGAGGCAGACAAAGCTAAAAAGCGCCAGTCGTTGGGCATCCTGCTCGATGGTATTACCATTCAGCATGGAACCACAGCACCATTCCTCGATATCGATAAGACCACAGGTGAAGAAATGCTTAACGAGGTGGGACACGGAGGCGGCATCTATAGCAACGGTGTTAACGTGACGCTCAACCGCTGTCGTTTGATCGACAACCGTGGCGTGCATGGAGGAGCAGCCTTTATCAAGGATGCCGACATGTATGTGTTGGGATCGCTTGTTGCGGGCAATGCGGCTCTTGCCGACACACAACACCCATCACAGGCTGGCAAGGGAGGAGCAATGCACTTCAACTATAACGACGAGGCAACATACGGTAGTTTCTATACTGCCAACTCGCTTTATGTTAACAATAGTGCCGAACCCTCTGTTGATGGCACGGACGACGCTTTGGGTGGAGCAATCTACTTTAACGCCAGTGACAATGAGCATCTAATGTACTTCATGAACTCTATCGTAGCACGCAATAAGGCAACGCAGGGTGGTGGTCTCTACTCTACTACAAACCAGACCGCTTTCACCGGCAAATACTTTGCCTACAACAGTGTGTCGTGGGGTAATGAGTCGACCAAAAGTTCGCAGCAATTCTTGCATTATATGAGCCATATGGCTAATGACGAATTCGTGAATCTCGACCCTGATAATGATTACGTGGATGTGAAACTCGCTGATGGCAGTAAGGTGCGCACCCTTGTCAATAGCAACATTCTCCTAAGCAAGGATAACATGGCTATCGACGGTCCGCGCTTTACCAAACCAACCGACAAGGCTGGTGTGGAAGGCTACGACCTGAAGTCGCAATGGAATCCGGCTGGCATTTCTATTCTCACCGATGCTGGCGACGGTAAAGTTGAGGAGGATGCCGATGGCAATTTCACAAAAGAATCAGGTGCTTACCACGATTTTTGGACGAAAGGAACGCTGGACTTTGTTCAGAAATACTTTGAAACCGATTATAACATCGACCGCTACATGTTGCGTAGACAGTCGGGCGAAGGTGGTGAACAATGGACTAAATATGCTCGCTATCTTGGAGGTATTAACGAAGACGGAACACCTGCCGACAAGATTATCGACATCGGTCTGTATGAGTATCAGTATAAGCTCGACTTTTGGAAGCTCCCAGGCGTATATGTTGGTACGATAGAGCAGGGCGACGGCGACGGACGCGACTGGGCAAACCAGACGTCCGACCTGCGCAACGCTATCATTGCAATGGCCAATCCTGATGGATCCTCTTCTACCGGACAGGGCAATAAGCGTACTATTTATGTGCGCAACGGACAGTACTTCTCGCCAACTCTATCCGCAGGCAATGCCTTCTCGCTGCATGTCAACCAATCGGACAATTGGTGTGAGTCGGTAACAATTAAGGGTGCCTGCACGGGCGAGGGACATGGCGAAAACGTAAAGCAGGACTTCTCGAAGCAAACGGTAATAGTGCCAAGCAAGTTGCCGATACTCAAAGCGGGCAGTCTGCTGGACATATTGACAAAGAACAAGCCAGTGACCATCGAGGGACTGACGTTCAACAACGACTATGGTCGTGGTATGCGTGTGCAGGTGGACAATGCTAATGGCTCGCTCAAAATACGCAATGGTGGATTCCGCGAGAATCTTGGAAGCGGAATGTTTGTGGCTCAGAACAAAGGCAAGGTGCTTGTATACAACACGTTGTTTGCCAATAACTCATGTATGAAGAATATTCAGAATGAGTCGGGAGATGCTGCAAAAGTAGGCAATGACGCTGCTCTCGTCACTACAGGCACGACAACAGTAGTAAACGCCACATTCGCCGAAAACCTTGGAAAGGCTGTTGCTGTGAGTCCTGAGACAACTGAGTTTGGCGAGACTTCGCTCGACAAAACTCATGTCTACAACTCTGTGTCATGGCAGAACGAGGATAACAAGACTGACATTACACAGAATGACGATGGAACAACGACTATAGCTGACGGCAGTATCTACGCTAATGGCGGAGCTTTCTGCTCGGACATTCAGGTGGACAACACCGCCACGACGACAAACTACAACAAGGCGTTTGCTTATCATTATGATGAAGACAAATTGCCAGGAGGAAAGATAAATGGTCCGGAGAATGCCGACGCCATGTGGGGTCCTAACTTCACCAATCCAGCGGAAAAGGACTACACTCTGCGACCGTCGCTCTTCCTGCTCGACCGTGGCTCGAATGTTCACTATCAGAGGGAGGTGCTCGGTGATGCCAATCCTGCAATACCCGAAACCGAACTGGAGCTTGCCAACAAGAAGCGACTTGTAGGCGGAGCTGTCGATGTGGGAGCTTATGAGCAAGACGCTCAGCTGCGCCAGATTCTGTATGTTAAGCCTATCAGTTCGGCAGAGAACACTGGCGAGAGCTGGACCAAGGCAATGGGCGACCTTCAGTCGGCTATCGACCTTGCCGGACTCTATAAGCGCATAAATGGGAAAGACGGATTTGTGCTTGTCGACCAGAACGTGAATGAAGACAACGTGAAGCTTGAGCTTGACGGAGTGCATGTTTATGGCAACATGAACGACGAGAAGTCTGCCAAGGACGCTACCACAGTCACGGCTGAGGAAATTGTGAAGGAACTGTTGAGAAAACGCCACGGTGCATTGGAGAGTGGATTCAAGATGTCGAAGATTAAGAATCTCACGATAAATGCCGACGCTGTGGTCGACGGATTCAACATTACGGAGTCTGCCAACATCAAGAAGGGTATGCTTGGCGGTTCGCTCGTTGAGGCTAATGTCACTGGCGACAATGGCGAGGGCGTGCTCTACAACTCGCTGGTCTACGACCGCACATGGGAGCAGACGGCTAATCCTACGGCAATATCTAAACTTTCAGTTAAGGGAGTACGCGCTGTGAACGTGACGAGTCAGGGAACAATAGAGAATGTAAGCACAGATGAGTCAAAGAAGTTCGGGTTCATGCCCGACTTGCTTGGCAGCTACGCCAACCGTGCCCCAGGATGGAAGCAGGGCGAGGCTGTAAGTGGCGCAGTAGGCATTGCCGACACAATAGCCCATACACGCTATGTGCCGTCGGCGTTGACATATCGCTGCTATCAGCTCAACGAGAACGACAACGACAACCTCGACCGATGGGCAAACGACACCAAGCAATACAAAGCCACACAGGCATGTATCAATAAGGTGGCTCACGGCTACGACGTGCTTGGCAACAAGCGTCTGCGCAACAAGCTCGACAACGGATGCTTCGAGACATGGAATGTGATCAGCAATGTCACGGGGGCAGAGGCTGACGAGACTCAGACTATCTGCAAAGACGACTATCCTCATTGTCCGTCGGTGGTTTATGTGCGCAGAGGTAGAGAACTGGCTATAGACGACGGTGTCTATCCCGATCCGGGAGTTGGAGTAACCTTCAACTCAAACGCTTATTTAGCATTCCTGCTCTTGGAGCATCACGCCGGATTGCGCTCAGAGAAAAACTGGTTGGGATATATGCGTCTGGCTGTTGAGCGCGACTTTGAAAAGGGCAAGTCGCAGTATGTTTACTTGCCGTTCACAGTAGACCGTGTTGCCAATGCCGACAACTTCAGGGCCTACACCTACAACGCCAAGAAGCGTGCCGAGTATGACTATAAGTTTAGCTCGGAGAACGGAGCATGGCAAAACGCCGAACGACTGAGTAACATCGGACTGGCACTTGTGCCAAACGTCAACACAAACTTCACCGCACGCTTCTACAGTGAGCAGAAGGGCGAGAATCCTTCATGGCAGATAACGGGCAACAAACTCGAAGTGACCCTGCAACAGAGCAACAACCGCTCGCCATGGTCGAAGCCTTCGGATGGAGGAGCCAAGTTCACCCACAAGGAGAACATGGGATGGAACCTCTTCGGTTCGCCATACATCTGCTCTATGAACTATAGTGACATGGAGTATCCGCGCATTGCCTACTGGCTCGACAAGGACGGCAATATGAAGACACTCAACATGAACCTCGAAATCGGCGCGACGCTGACGGGACACATTCCGCCATTCGACGCGGTGTTCACACAGACGGCTACACTTGCCGAAACCGAGAAGTTCAGTGTGGCTCAGAACAAGAACGTTTCGGGCGACGCTTATGAAAGCACAACGCGCATGGCTGTGGCAATATCGCCTTATGGAGCCACACGCCAAGCAGCTGATGGAAGCGATAACGATGAGTTCGCCTTCCAGGCTGTGCCTCATGGCGAGGCACGCATCGACTACGACCTTGGAGCCGATGGTGTGAAGTGGATGTCTGTAGGTTCGCCACTTATCTATGCCGAGTGCAACGGTGGCCGCTACTCTCTGCTCACGGCTCTCGACGAGGATGGCGAGGTGAATATTGGTGTCAGTGTGCCCGAGGCTGGTATGTATGTGATTGGAGTGCCCGAGGGCTGCAATGCCGACGACTATGAGGCTGTGCTTCTGAAGGATGCGTCGACGGGCAAGGCTGTTGACCTGCTCGAAGGCGACTACTCATTCAGCACACCTGCCAAAGGCGAGCAAAACCAACGCTTCAGAATATCGTTCCGCAAGACAGCCGATGCCGACGCAACGATGATTCGCGCTTCGCGTGTAGGAGCCGACCGAGTGCGTGTGAGCGGACTTGAGGCTGACGATGTGGTGAGCATATATCTGCCCAACGGCTTGCTTGCCAACCAAGCTAAAGCCACTTCGAACGCTGTTGTAATGACGGCAGGAACGCAAGGAGTGGTGATAGTTGAAGTGACAAGACATGGAAAGCAAGTGAGCGTGAGAAAATTAAAGTAAAAAAGATGTTTATTCTAATAACAAAAGAAGACTATGACATTCGCGCCATAGTCTTCTTTTGTTTGCACAAAAAATCGAAAATCCCTTATCTCTTCACCACAAAAACTCCCAACCTATGGCTCACTCCCTTCTTGTTGAGCGAGCGCAAAAGATAAGTTCCATTCTTCAATCTTACGATATTCGCCGTTTTCGCTCCATTGCCCCATGGCAGCAATGCCACGGCAGTGCCTTGCAGGGTCTCCACCACAAGATAAGTGGCATCGGCGTTGGCCACATGCGAGGGCAGAAGCAGGTTGTTGCCGTCGCATTTCAGCAACCAGCTGCTGTTAAGCACCGACATCGCATTGCCATCAGCATTGACACAAGCCTCCTGCAACGGCCCACTCTCGTAGCCATAGCGGTCGGTTGCCGTCACTGCATAATGTAAGCCTGGAACATTAGGCACAATGAGCTGCCGGCCCTGACGCCTTACGGCAACAATATTGCGCGCATCGCTCACATCCACCGGACATTCCATCGACGAATAGATATTGAAATAAATCATCGTCGTGTCGCTCTCCAAATGTTGCCACGACAGTGTTGAAGTGCCGCTATTGCCATTAGGCTCCATACTTAGATTGTACGGGCGCGGTGGCTGCTGTCTGCCAAGCCATGACATAGGCGGAACGAGCGATGGATACAGGCAAAACTCGTTCTTGGCATATTGGTAGATGCCCTTGGTGTTGTCGGTGAAGAACTTGGAGCGGAAATAAGCATGGCCCAACCCCTCGGAACGAAGGAAATGAAGCTCGCGGCTGATGTCGGACAATGGCCAGTCGCGCTCCTTGGGCGACATGAAGTAAATGCCCAGTCCGGGAACGATGATGCGTCCGTGGCTGCGCTCCTTCCAGTCGAGAGCAAAAGGAAAGAAATTGTTGTCGCGGAAATACATCATCGGGAAAAGCTCGTCCATCAATCCCTCGCTCAGCCAAGCCTCGGCATCCTGGCAAACAGTATGGTTGGCATTCCATCCATGACTCCAATAGCGCGACGTGTCGTCGTATTTGCCTATCGGCGAGCAGCTCATCTTCACCCAAGGCTTCAGGCTCTTCACCCTTCGGGCTATGCTACGCACTATGCGGGTGATGTTCTCCCTACCCTTCTCGCGCGGAAGGGTCTTCAACTTTGGCAGTTCTTCGGGATAGCGGATATAGTCGAGATGAATGCCGTCGACATCATAATTGGCTGTCACCTCAGCACATATATCGGCAAGATAAGAGGCCGTGAGCTGCGACTCAGGATTCATATATCCTTCGTGCTTTATCTTTATAATGTTTCCTGGCATACGCTTGCGAAGCTGCTTGCATCCCAAGCCGTCCCATCTGCCCACGGGCATGGTGACTATCCATGCGTGCAACTCCATGCCGCGCTTGTGGCATTCGTCAATGGCAAACTTCAGGGCATCGTAGCCGGGCGACGTGCCGGGAAAGCCCGACAGACAACCGTCCCAAGGCTCATAGCGCGAGGGATAAATCATTGTGCCGCGGATGCGGGTCTGCAGCAGTACGGTGTTGATGCCTACCGTCTGCAACTGGTCGAGCGTGTGTGTCAGCTCTTCCTGCTGCTTGGCTATGGAGCGTGCCGACTGGGCATAGGAATGAGGCCAGTCGATGCCCCCGATTGTTGTGAGCCACACCGCCCTTACCTCATGCTTGGGCTGCAACTGCGAGCAGAACGGCTTTGGCATGAACGACTGAGCCTGCACGCAGGCTACCGACAAAATAAATAAAACGAGGGAGTATAAATATCTCATAATATAGTTTTCTTGACACAAATAGTCCTACAAAGGTAGCTATATTTTTTTGTTTCTCAAATATATTATGTAAATTTGCCAATTAAAAAATGTATAATAAAGATAATGGACAACGCTTATCCCTCGCAACTGCTTGAGAAGGCAGTGGCTGAATTTTCCAAACTCCCCGGCATAGGACGAAAAACTGCATTGCGCCTGGTGCTCGATGTGTTGCGACGCTCGGAAGAGGAAGTCGACTCGTTCACGATGGCTGTCTCACGCGTAAGAAAAGAAGTGAAATACTGTCGGGTTTGCCACAATATCAGCGACACCGAAGTGTGCCCCATATGCTCCGACCCCAACCGCGACGCTTCCACAATATGCGTGGTGGAGAACATACGCGACGTAATGGCGGTGGAGAACACCCAACAATACCGCGGACTCTATCATGTGCTCGGCGGCATCATCTCGCCTATGGACGGCATCGGACCTAACGACATCGCCGTAGACTCGCTCGTGGACAGAGTGAAGGAGGGCGGGGTGAAGGAGGTGATTCTCGCACTTAGCTCGACAATGGAGGGCGACACCACCAACTTCTACATCTCGCGCAAGCTCGCTCTCTACGATGTGACGGTGAGCGTAATTGCCCGCGGCATCTCTGTGGGCGACGAACTGGAATATACCGACGAGGTGACCTTAGGACGTGCAATATTGAACCGAACAACAATGAACAACAAAAAATGATTAGAACACAGAATGATTAGAACACAAAAAATACTGATGCGCCTTTTCGCCACTTTCGTAGGCGTGTCGCTGCTAACGGCGGTACTCTTCGAGACCGACCTCCTGCCCTGCGGATTTCTCAAGGGCGTCGACACGAGCAGCGAGTTCGTGGCTGCCACATTCATGGAACTGCTCACGCTATGCTTCATCCCCGTTGCTCTGCGTCTGTTCAAATTCCAATTCGTTGCCAACAGTCTCACGTCGGCCTCCAATCTGCTGCGTTGGGCCTCTATCCGTATGCTGATGCTCTGCCTGCCGATGGTTGCCAACACATTATTATATTATATGTATATGAATGTGGCTTTCGGCTATATGGCAATTATCCTACTTCTTTGCCTCGCCTTCGTCCTGCCCACCAAGTCGCGCTGCGAGCAGGAAATAAGAAGTGAGGAAGATGCAGAAAACAAGGCTTAACAAATATAAAGCTGAATATATGCAAAGCTGAATATATGTAGCCTCCAGCAATGCCCCACCCAATTAATAATTAAAAATTAATAATTCCTTGAAACTTTCAGTCATCATCGTCAGCTACAAGGTGAAGTTTTATCTTGAGCAATGTCTGCTTGCCGTGAAGAAGGCTACAGCGGGCATTGAGAGCGAGATATATGTAGTAGACAACCATTCAAACGACGGATCGGTGGAGTTCATCGCCGAACGTTTCCCCGACATCAATCTCATAAGCAGCAACCACAACAACGGTTTCTCGCATGCCAACAACATTGCCATCCGTCAATGCTCGGGCGAATATGTGCTGCTGCTCAATCCCGACACCATCGTTGGCGAACGCTCCATAAAAGAGGTGTTGAAATTCATGGACGCCCACCCCAAAGCGGGAGGAGTGGGCGTGAAGATGCTCAATGCCGACGGCTCATGCGCCAAGGAGTCGAGGCGAGGTGTGCCCACCGTGGCAACATCGTTCTACAAGATGACCGGACTCTGCGCCTGCTATCCGCATAGCCAACGCTTCGCCCACTACTACATGGGCCATCTGCCCTGGGACAAATCAGCACAGATAGAAATAATAAGCGGAGCCTTCTGCATGTTGCGCCATTCGGCTATCGACAAGATAGGACTGCTCGACGAGGACTTCTTCATGTATGGCGAAGATGTCGACCTGTCCTACCGACTGCTCAAGGGAGGCTACGAAAACTGGTATGTGCCGGTAGAAATTCTACACTACAAGGGCGAGAGCGCACACAAGTCGTCGTTCCGCTATGTCCACGTCTTCTACAACGCCATGCTCATATTCTTCCGCAAACACTACGGCAACAAGGCTGCCATCATCTCGCTGCCCATAAAAGCCGCCGTGGTGGTCAAGGCCACTATCACCCTCCTGCACATGAAGGCAACTGCCGTGCACAAGAGTCTCGGCTTCTTCACACGCAACAAGGACACATACGTGCAATACGTGTTCATAGGCTCTGCCGAAGCCATCGGCAAGTGCCGCCGACTGTGCCGGCACCGTGGCGTGGAAATGGAGTTTGTGGAGGGCAACGCCCAAACCATGCCTCAAGGACACAGCAATATGGAGCTTGCCACAAAACAAAAATTTTGCGTGGTGTATGATGTAGACTCGTTCAGCTACGACCAAATATTCGGCATTTTCCAAGGCAACTGCCTGCCTAACACGACGATTGGCACCTACAACCCCACCACCAACACCATAATTACTGCCAGGGAGGTGATAAGATGAGCATAGTGAAGCTAAGGGCTATGGAGCCAGAGGACCTCGACTTCCTTTATAATATGGAGAACGACCACGAGGTGTGGAATGTGGGCAACACCAATGTGCCATACTCCCGATATGTGCTGCACGACTACATTGCCAATGCCACTAACGACATATATCACGACGGACAAGTAAGACTGATTGTGGAGAACGAGGAAGGCAAAACAGTGGGCATGGCAGACGTGTTCGACTTCAACGCACAGCACCGAAGAGCGGAAATAAGTATCGTCATCAACCGAAACTACCGGCAGCGAGGCTACGCCGAAGCCGCCATAACGCAGATTGCAGAATATTCCAGGCGCACTCTACACCTCTTTCAGCTGTATGCCATAGTGGCTGAGAACAATAACCCATCACGCCGATTATTCGAAAAAACAGGGTTTAAACACGCCGCAAAACTCGAAAAATGGCTGTTTGACGGCGAAAAATATGAAAATGCAATATTTTTTCAACGATTTCTGTAAAAAAGTGCTGAAAAAATTTGGAGGAATCGAAAATATTCCATACCTTTGCACTCGCTAAAAAAATGATAGGGCACTGCTCTACAAAGAGTCTGTTCCTTATGGTGCGTTAGTTCAGTTGGTTAGAATACATGCCTGTCACGCATGGGGTCACGAGTTCGAGTCTCGTACGCACCGCCAACA
>OCLF01000050.1_pt1 | contig 38971 bp, 40 predicted proteins | sample 1502881 | NCBI WGS metagenome assembly OCLF01 (sample SAMN03418267, study PRJEB22391) | human gut metagenome | biome: human-gut; feature: organic feature; material: feces | host: Homo sapiens | place: Tanzania | collected 2013-01
AGTTCCGCCTTACTACCCAAAATATCCAAAGATTTTAAACAAAACATTATAGTAAATATTTATTTATCAAAATATAAGCGAAGCTAAATAAGCCTCATCACATTCATTTCTCATTCCTCATTTCTCATTTGTCATTCCTCCTTCCCCCGCGGTCCCATCCCGCACAACCTCCTGGCGAGGACTCTGATGCCCCGCCAACCTTAAAGCGCAGCGGTTAAGAGCGACGTTTCTGTCCCCTACAAGGGGAACCGAAGGGATCGTAAAGACTATTGAAGAAGACCGAGATGAGAGGTGGAGCCTTGATTAACGGTAAGGAAGGACGGATAGGTTTTCGAAAAATTACTCAAAATAGAAAAATTGGATTGATTAGAAAATGGCGATGCCATATTCTAATCCCTCTCAATCCCCATTCTACTAAATATCGGATAAACAATATGTTCCAAGATCCACGTCATTCTATTTTCAAAAACATTCAAAGTAAATTCCTTTTCAAATTTCACTCTGCCAGCCTTACCCATTTTGCAGCGCAAATCAGGATTGGAGAGGAGAAGGAGAATCTTATCAGCAATCTCATGAGCATCAGGACGGAACGTATTCAGCATGATAGGTTGCTTGCCACCAAGCAAAAAGCCATTAACGCCATCCTCTACCTCGGCACTAACCCCACCAACGTTGCTTGCCACAACAGGCAAAGCAAACTGCATGGCTTCGAGTATAGATACAGGGAAAGCCTCGGTATAAGAAGGTAATACAAACACATCAGCCTGACTGAAAAAAGAATATTTATCATCGCCATATTTGGGACCATAATAAGTACAACATCCATTCAATCCCATCATAGACAAGGCTGAGTCAAACTCATCACCACTCATTTCCTTGGTTAAACCTCCTACGAAATCAGCCTGAAATTTCACCCCTTTATCTTTAAGAATCTTCAAGGCTGATAGATATTCCATGATGCCCTTTGTCTTCATGATATTGGTAAGCCAAAGGATATGAGGTACATGATCTGAATTTTCAGTTACCTGATTAGCGTTTAATATAGCAGGAATAGCATTTGAACAAACAAATACATCCTCCCTTTTCACATACTTCTTTACGTCTTCGTACAAAGCATCAGCCAACAGAATAAGTTTTACATCTTTAAAATAGCGCTTATACATCCAATTGTCGAGCCATTTATCCTGCCGAGTCTCTACACCCTTATTATGGAAATGCATCACAACCTTCTGCCCCATCATCTTGAGCATCATCACAGTCATGAAATCCTTATAAAAAGGAACACCAGCCGAATTGGGAGTGATATAAACCAAATCTGGCTTTACACTCTTTACAGCTTTTCTCACTTCCATCAGTTTCTTCAATACACCCTTTGCCTTATGCCATCCACCCTTACCGATTTCATCCAATCGTGTTGCCACGGCCAGATTGACATAATAGCAATCAAACGACGAATTAACGAGTTCAGAATCGTGAATGAACTGCCCCACCATGGAGGCTCCATGCACAGGCGGCGGCATGTGCATAATAAAAAGTATCTTTGGTTTCATTATTTTATTGAAACAATTATTGTTTTTATTTTCCGATCAGTATCTTACTCAAAGGTTTGGAAATTCCTATGAGCTTAGCTACAGCCATTGAACTATATGTGATAAGAAATGTCACTATTGTGGCAATGAGAAATATTAATCTCCATTGAGTTTGGTTATTAAGAAAGCCTCCGATATCTGGAAATTTTAAGCCCAAAAAGAAGAAATAATGAATCAGATAGATGGGTAATGTATTACGACCAATCAGGGACAGTTGTTTTCCCACAAATGTTTTGTTCGACAATATGTCTTGATATAAATAACAAAAACGGTAGAGCAGCAACAAACCTATACCAGACTGGAATGTTCCAAAATAGAAACCATTATTCACACGAAACAAACTTGCCACAAAAGCAATCACCAATATCACGACCACATATTCATTACAAATCAGCCGATGAAATAATCGTTCATATTGTTTACATGCCAACCCTATCAGATAGAAAGGAAAATACATGGCTATAAGACGTAATGAGAACCATCTTGACAACAAGCCATTATCGTAATTCCAATCCCAATCTTTTAAGATAATAATCAAAACTGAAATTATGAATAAGAAACACAGACTATATGTCATCGTTTTGCGCTCATCAAATCTGAGCAGTTTAAATATCTCAGAAACCACCCAATGAATGATGTTCATTAAGAATAGTGCAAACGTAAACCAATAGCCGAATTTATACTCACCTAATGCACAATAACCCAAACTACTCAGATTTCCCCAATATACGAACACATATATCAGAAACATACTTATAGTAGGTATCAGCATCAACTTTAAACGCTTAAAAATCGCCCCCCCGAAAGACTAATTCTAGTAAACCAACCACTTGTAAAGAAGAAACCAGGAAGCATCAAAATTGCAAATATTTGATCTATCCAAAATCCATCTTTACAATCCAAACAAAAGTTACCACATGTATGGGTAAAAACCACCATGAGCATAACCAAACCACGCAGGCAGTCTAAATATTCTAATCTATTTGCACTCATTTCCTATGCCATTCCCTCCATTTTAAAAACTTACAAAGCAGCCACCATGACAATAGTGTACTCTTAGTAAGCTTCATCAATTTGCCTATACTATCATTAGTAAGATACTTGCTATATTTTATTACCTCTTTCCTTGCCAACTGAGTCCTTCCAGAAAGCAACTGGCAATAAGCCAGGTTTCGACAAATAGCACCTTGCACTATATGGTAACTCTTATCTTGTAAAAGAGAAGGAAATTCCTTGACCAATCGCTTCTCCCATTTAGCAACAGTAGGAGCATTATCCCATCTGCGTTTCATACGCCTAATCCAATCTTCACGAGAGGTGACTGTCTGCGCTCCACATCCCATGAACAGGACCTCAGGAATCAATCCCCATTTACCAAATAAGGCAGAATATCCCCAAAACTCTAAATCTTCTGTGATACGCAGATCTTCTCTCATACCCCCAGTTGCCTTAACGACATCAGTACGCATCATGGCACCACCGGGACAAATATGCATTCTTTCACCCCAAAAGCTAAAGAAATCCCTGATGACATACCCATCAGCATATCGACAAGTATCATTATCTGATAATCTCCCATTAGGAATCTCTGGTGACACATGAGTTCCCGATACCGTATCGACCTGTTGCAACACGCTAACACCAATACACTCCTCATGCTTATCAAGAAAGTCCATCGTTCTCTTAAAAAACTCCGGTTTCCAATAATCATCAGCATCTATAAAGGCAAGATAGCGTCCACGAGCAGCCTCTATTGCCCGATTACGAGCCTTAGAAGGACCAGCATTCTGCTGTTGCATCATGACAATGCTGCCACCTGACTTTACTAATTCTTCAGACTTTTCGTACTGTTGAATCACTTCTACAGAATTATCAGTACTCCCATCATCTACTAAGATAATCTCATATTTAAGATTACCTTCTTGTGCAATGATTGAATCAAGACAAGTATGTATAAAATCACCTGAATTATATACAGGTATTACTACAGAAATATCTATCATTTATAAACTCTATTCCAAACTAAAATTCTAATTTTATCCAAGCAACAAGCTACAACAAAGAATACAACTATATACAACATCGTAAACACAAAAGGAAAAGACAGATTATTATCAATCCATAGTAACCCAAAGCGATAAATCTCCACTCCATCCCACGAATGCATCAATAACGCAGCAAATGCAGAGGTGGAAAAGAATAATATCGACTTATCATATTTAGACCTAACATGTATTTTTTTGAAAAACAGAAACAGGTAAATCGTCTGTAGGATCTGCAAAGGAGAGATATAACTGTAAATGTCTTTCTCAAACCCAATATAATTAGATATCATACTGATAATCACACAAATGGCACCAACGCCAGCATACATTGCCAAATCCCGAGAACTTTTCCATCCGAAACATTTTAAATCAGATCTTTTAAGATAAGCCCCAAGAAGATAAAGCCCCATAAAACTGACAAAGGTCAAACCTTGCGAGAATTCAATACAATTCTTGAAAATCCATCCGAATAAGGTCTGGAAAGAATAAAATGCCAGCACCATCCATCCCAATTGGCGTGTTTCAACTTTCTCTATGTAAGCATTCATAATCGGAGCTAACATATACAAAGCCAAATAGCTCACAAAAAACCAATTGCCATGTACAAGGAATAACAGCATATTATCAGCAAGATGTTTTATAGAAAAGTTGGTCATTCCCAAACCTACAGCTATAATATGAATCATGCCCCCCCAGAACGCTATCTGAAAAAGATAATTACACAAACTTTTCCATTTCCATCTGATTCCAAAATAGCCAGAAATGATGATGAAACAGTTCACACAAATAAAGCTCAGGCTTTTCAAGCTTGCGATACCCACAAATTTCAAAGGTTCGGTCATCACCATCTCATGTGTTGTCTGACCATTTATGCCAACATTGTAATGTATCACCAACACCATGAGCATTGAGAAAACTCTCAATAGCTCAATGTTGGTTTGTCGAAGTTTTGTTTTTATCATATTATATTTATTATCACTTCATATTCTCTAGAAGCACATTTCTCTGTATCAAACCGCTTTTCTATCTCTACTGATTTCAAGCCCATTCTTACCAAATCCTTTCCGTGGAAGAAAGACAACGCATTAGCAATAGATACTTTATTAAATGTATCAAATGTCACTCCATTTTCTCCCTCCTCAATCAACTCTTTATGACAACCATTATAAATACTTGTGGCAACAGGTAAGCCACACGCCATAGCCTCAGGAACGACCAAACTCCAATTATCTTCTATTGTTGGAAGAACATAAACGTCAGCAATGGCATAATATCGATGTACTTTACCATAATCAACTCTTCCTTCTAAAAATACAGAATCATCATTCTGTACAACCTTACGGCATTCGTCCTTCAAATCCCCATCTCCAACAAGCACCAAGGTATCATTTGGATAACACATTCGATGCTGTTCCCAGGCTCTAAGCAAAGGAATCACTCCTTTTCTCTCTATCAATTTACCTGTAAACAAATAGACCAAGCCTCCATGATCAAATTTACTTCTAAAATCCAAACAAGCACCAGTTTTTTTGAAACTAAAAACGTCTCTTCGTAACCCATCGCTATCTGCACACATACCTATTTCATGAATTTTTAAAGTATCTATGCCTATGGATTCCAGATAAGCTCTTGTCTCTTGACCATTTACTAAATAGCCAGTAATCCATTTATCTTGAATCTTACGTATCCAAGTCTTGATTTTACTATTCTTACGCTCCGTATGTAAAGTCCTTTCATATCCCATAAATATAGGTCTCCTATGAATCCTTGCCCATAGTTGTACTATTGGTGTCCACTGGAAAAAGCCTTCTGTAATCAAAACATCAGGAGATATTTTTTCGATTCTTCTCCACAGTCCAAAAGGAAGGGGAATCTGCTTATATTCTTCTGAATATTTTCTGAAAGAATGGGTATGCACATCATACATAAACTCAGAATCATAGGGATGAGCATTTTCACCTAATATTTTCTTAATATCCTTCAGTAATTTTTCATGTCCATGAGTAAATCTCTTTGTAGAATACAATACATGAAAATTACCACCAAACATCCTGTTTAATGCCTCATAAAAAGGCAATCTATATTCCCAAAAAGAAGGATTGCAATATAAAACTTTCATTATTCTTTTCTCAATTCTTTTTCTATTTTTTCAATCAAAGTGTCAGATAAACCCGAAAGTGTTTTTCTACAAAACATTTTTCCTGAGGCCACCAACTTATCAAAATCAGAAAGAGTCCAAACCTTAATAGCCTCTTTATATTCTATAAGTTGTAATGGAGTAAGCATATCAAGACCAACATCTGAAAGCATTTCATTGTCATGTACCAATGGCTTAGCATTTTGAGCAAATTCTGAATTATAGACTATAGTATTTACAATAATCTCAGAAGGTATATATGTATGCTTCAAGCGTTTTATATAAGGGCTTTCATCGTGGAGATTCTGTAAGACATTATCTACGCAAGCCCTACTTAACGACCAATAATCACTTCCTGTATATATGTGAACCTCTTTCCCATTCGATAATTTTACAACTGGCTTTCGTTTAATTCCCAATATACGTAAGAGAGATCTTGAACCATAACTAAAAAATCTCCTTATTCTTAAAGGTACTGGTAAATCTCTAAAATAATGATAGATATCAACCTTATGTCTTTGTTCCAAATTGGAGCATGTTGTCAAATCATATCCTCCAATAAGTTCTATATTTGGATGTTCCTTAAAATAAGAAACTATTTTTTGATTTGACCATAGAGGATAGTCTGTTGCTGATATACAAACAAACCTATCAAAAATCATCTTATCGTTATAAGCACACCTCAACAATTCTCTTTGAGAAAGTACCTGATTGTAGCCTCCCCAATTTATAAAATACCGATTATCACAAAAACAAACATTCGAGCATCCTTTCATTATTTTCAAAAATGGTGTAATATCAACCTTCTTATCTATATGCAAGAATACTTTCGACTTATCCTGTCCATTGTCAAACAGGATAGCATCACACAATCGCTTCAATTGAAAAGGATCAATGTATGCAGTAATTAAATAAGCTATATTCATATCATTTTAATGATTTTAATTTCTACCTCCAGTAACTATGGCAAATGTTTTAGGACTTAACCTATTCCATAGTTTACCGACTTTAACCATCAATAATACAACAATTATTGGAAGGATAATAAATGTAACAACAGCCATAAACTCAACTCCAAAAAACATCTTGGCTAATAATGTCTTACTTATTTTCAACAAAATAAAATGCGTAACATAAATGAAAAATGAATATTTGGAAATATCAAATTTTCTTTTTAAAAAGCAACAACTTATGAATTGCCAAAAGATAAATATTCCAAACAACAGAAACATTTTCCCCAACCAAATATTTGTGGATTGCAATAAAAAACATCCAATAATCCAGCAACCAAACAAAACATAAGTCAAAATATCAGATAACTTAAATACCTGCCATTGCTCATGTTTTCGTAAAATACCACCTAATAAGAAAAAAAGCCATCCCTCTGTACTTAAAGTTGAAGAATCCATTGGATACCAATTATACAAAATACAAATGAGCACGAATATTTGAATTAACTGCTCATTTTTTTTGCCCAACCAAGTCCCCAAAATAAACAACCAATCATAAAACGGAGACAATATCATAAGTAACATCAAAGTACGGACATACCATAAAGGACCATTATAATCACTGTGCAGGAAATTCAACACATAATTATACCAGTGTTCTTCTGTCGCAACCTTTCCACCTACCATCATTGGTAATATTGCGATGGTATTCCAAATGCAAAAAGGAATGAATAAAGTATTAAACTTCTTCCTTATCATTAAGGAATAACATCCTTTTTTGTAATACGATTCCTTAAAAAAGAAATAACCAGATATTAAAAAAAAATATGGAACAGCAATACTCGTTATATTAGTAAAGCCATAAACAATAAAGTCATATAAGGGATGAGAAGTTGTATCGGTCAAACCGAAGAAAGCTTCATGTGTATAGGCATGGCGATACACTACCATACAAGTACAAAGGAAACTAATTGCTTTTATTTTATCACTTAATTGTTGATTTATCATAAAACTTAATTTTAGAATAAGCAAATGTCAATGCTACAACAGCAAAATAAGCAATGGTAATGGAACAAGTTTTTCCCGACATGAAGCCATAAGAATAACCATTTAACATAGCACATGATGTAGCACAAATAATACCCACATATCCAGGACGCAACCTACGTTTGAGCGAAGAAAATAACTGTACAACATAATGAAAATAGAATAGTACCAAACCAATTATTCCTAAACTGCCATACATACCAATATAATTGTTATGGGCATCCGACAAAACTTGATTTTCAAAAATGCTCTGTACAGTACGTTCCACACAAGCAAATCCCCATCCGCAAATAGGTTTCAACGCTGCAGCTGCCATTAGATGCTCCCAAATTTCCTGTCGCCCATTACCTGATTCTATCTGCTCTAAATTTTTATCAGGCATAAGTGTTAATACGATTTCATTCAGTAAATCCTGATGTGTAAAAACGAATATGGCAGCAATAGTTATGAATAAAGCAGGTACGTATTTTCTTGCCATCCATAAAGCTACAGCAAAACCAAATATAGCAGACGAGTTTGCTCCACCACTTGTATTGATTACAAGTAAAAATACACATAAAACAATAGTGTTTCGAAGGAACGATTTTCTTTCTTTATCTTTTTTTCTCTGTGCTAAGAATTCACCTATACTATAAGAGAATAGAATCGCTGCACTTGAAGCAGCAGGTAAAAAATGGGCTATAAATACCCGCTGAGCAGACAATCGCACACCAATATTTTCGAATATAATCATCAACATTATAAAATACACAAATGCTTTTTCAGTTGACTTAAAATCAATGAAACGTGTTAACATCCAGTGCATTAGCATAATCATTACTATATTCTGAAATGACATAAAAAAAGCCAATTGAGGAACCAATGCCCATAACGTACTTATAATAGCATAACAATATAATACCAAAATCGACTTTATTGGCATATTTGAGCGATTGAACCCTTTTCCAATAAAATTACCATCATACTTATATAATAAGCAGACGATTGAGAAAAGAGCAATAACTTGAATTGCCTTTGCCAATCCTCCTCCAGTATCTGGCATAAATTCTATACGATACAATAGAATCATATAGGATAAAAGAAGCCACTTATATTTCGTCTTCAATAAGCCCCTAAAAACAGCTAAAAAACCTTTAATATAACCTGTCATAACTATATTTATATCTATAAAAATATCACCAATCTATAATAAGTATTTCAATAAGAACAAAACCATCTTGTTTACATGTTTATATTTACTCATATAATAAATCCTACTCTCCATTTCTATTCTTTCTTTCTTTGGATTTCGCTTAGTACTCCCCCCTTCATAATGCACTATTTCTACATCGCTATCAAAATACATACGCTTTCCTATTTGGAGCATTTTCTCTGCCAATATTGGCTCTTCATAATAGAGAAAGGTATTATCATCAAACATTCCAATCTCATTAAATACAGCAGCATTCACCAACATGAATGAACCTTGTACCCAATATGTAAACCTTGATACCGGTTTGAGTAAATCAGACTGGTCATTATGTTTATTCTTCCTTCGCAAAAACGGCAACATTTTCCAACCTATCATACGATAAGGCGAAACGTAAAAATCATGTGGTGACTGATCATGTCCATCAAGACCAACTACTCTGGGTCCAATAGCACCTATATTCTTGTCTTTACTCATTTTCTCTACCATGATATTCAAAATGTTCGATTGCTTAATTTCAATATCATCATTTGAGAATAAGAAATGAGTATATTTTCCTATGCCATTTAAAAAATTGACTCCTAAATTATTACCTTTTGCATAACCTAAATTTTCTTTCGTCCAAAGCAAATATCCTTGTTCTGGTTGAACTTGTTCAAAATTGCCATCTACAAAAAAAAGGTTGCAATCCTTTGCCATCTTTTGACTTTTTTCTCTCGTAGAGTCATTATTTACAACAACAAGCGTATATTGAGTAGTTAGACGTGACAATTGCTCAGTCACATATTTAAATGTCATAGCCTCATTGTGATAAGAAACTACAACTATACCAATATTAAAATTCATATTTTTTAAATATAATATTTTTAATTTTTACTATAACTATTGGAAAAGAGCACCCCACAAAGATATAAGCAAAAAACCATATAATATTTCCATATTGAATTGTGGGAAAATTAGATATTAGAGCCAACGAATACCCTTCAACCAAACACATAATCAAATTCACCAACTTAAAAGCCAGAAAATGAAACATCATTATGCTGAAACTATGATTACCAATAACTGCTAAAATATGCCCAATTTTTGTACCAATGAAAAGTGTCGATAAAGAATAAACCATTATACAGCCCACCAATGCTGCAACTAATAAAGCCCACGCTGGCACTATATTGACATTATCAACTTGAAGATTGCATAAAGTTCCAAAATTAACATTCACACCTATTATGATTGACATTATTAAAAATAATAATAACATAATCGCTTTGTTAGAAGGGACATATCTCTCAAAATACTTACGAAACAACCATCCTTCAAAAAGAATCCCGCTAATTATCATATTTTGCCATATACAATACGGACTCTTTAGGCTAAAAACTTTCAGGGAAAAACTTCCACAGAATACTGTCAATATCATTAAGCAAAATATAGGAACATCATTTTCTCTATCTATTTTACGCCCTATAGCCAAGACAAGCACAGAAATAATAGATGCAAACAATAATACAGGACAAAACCACATAGCACCCATCAACGGCTCCGTTGAAAACAACTTTAATACTAAATTTAGCCCCCCATGAACATTTGCGACAGACTTAATGACTGGTCATTAATATAAATGGTAGCCAAAACATTATGCAATAAGAGGAAGACTAATCCTGATAAAACGAAAGGAACATATAATGTTTTAAATCGCTTTTTTATCAATAAAATCGGTGATTTAACGTATTTATCTGACAAGAAATAACCAGCAACAAAGAAAAAGACGGCCAAATGATATTGATTGACATAATTTTCTACTACTTTATACATAGTACAATGCCCAGCAACAACACTTACTATAGCAATTCCTTTCATTATTGCTAAGGTCATATTGTATTTATTTAAAGGTGAAATCATATCTCTTATATGGCACTTTCTTTTTTATCCCTGACTTATCAAGAATTTCACGGATAATATTAACTATAAATTCTTTCAATGTATGCTTAGGTATCATGTCGCCCCATTTCGTCAAAAATTGATATTTAAAGAAATCTGCTTTATACACAGACCTGTTCGCATGATTCCAAGGCTTTACACCTGTAAAATGCACTAAGACAGGAAAATAGGGATAAGTTTTATCCATATCCATTTTATATTCGCGATCTCCGAAATAGGCTCCATGAAAATCTGCCATAAAATTCCAGCAATAAGGCAAATGCAACCAATTGTCCTGAAGAACAGAATTTAATGTATCTTGATCGAAATGCATTGGTTTTTCATGCCTTAAATATGAAATACATCGCTCAGTTATATGATTTTCACGCCATGCATTACAATCTATCAACATCACTCCGCTATTAAAATAGAAATTATAAGGATTGACTTTATTTAAATAGCACAATCCCATACGAGGGGACAAAACATGATCTTCACAAGCACCGACAATATTACCTTTTAAGTCTATTTCATACAACTTCCGAATCGGACCACGACATACAATATCACAATCCAAATAAATAATTCTTTCAATTGATTTATCCAGCATATTGGGAAGCATAAGTCTAAAATAAACGGCATAATTCCATTGAGAAGAAACAGGAAATTCTTGGAATAGTTCTTTATGCATAGCGTAAAATCTAACATCATTATTATAACGCTCGGTAATTTCAACAATATCTTGTTTGTTTTCCTCCGACAAATCCAAACCCATTATATGACAGCAGAATCTTTCATTCTTATTGTTCTCAAAGATAGAAACCAATAGTACTGCAGCAAATCGAGTATATTTGGAATCCAAAGCACACGTAATGTGAATAATATTATTTTTTACCATATCCTAATATCCATTTGATTTTTGATTTTTGCAGTATGTTTTCTGCGAATGGAAGGAAAATCACAAGCGCAAACAACATACAAATATACATTATCGTATCCGACAGCTTCAAGCCATCATGAATTATAAAAGAAATTACAACTATAATCGGATAATGCAACACATAATAGCCCATAGAATGCTTTCCGATATAACTAAGTAACCTATTGTCACAAAAGTATCTTGCCAAGCCATTAATTGCTAAGATTCCGACTACAGAAGAAATAATCCACACAAAATAATTACCACCCTCCAATTTGTTCATGTACATACTAAGTAAAGATGGACACAACATATATATCATAGCATACGCCAAAACACAAATAGTCACTTGTATTTTTGTCATTTGAATTTCATGCCTATTTAATGACCGTCCCAATCCATAAAAGAACAAGCCAGAACAGAAATTTGCTAAAATATAAGGTTTATCTATTTCCTCTTTGCATAGACTATAGGCTAATAAAATTACAAGAACCAATATAACTAACATTTTAACTTGTTTATGCTTTCCCAGATGATACTCTAAAAAATTATAAGCTAATTGAACCCCAAACAAAGTAACTAAAAACCATAATGGAGAATTTGTATCCAAAGCTTGCTGCAAAAGAAGTGCCTTAAATGGAGAAAAAGCATAATGCATCCAATTTGTATCAGACCTTATGCCCAATTCTATATAAAACAATGGTATTGACAAGATAAAGAATACAAAGAATGGAACCAGTAATTTTTTTACTCCATTATCAAGTAACTCATGTGCTGTTCTTTTCCTGTAGAAATAACCAGATTTATAAAAGAACCATGGCATAAAAAAGTTAAACACATCCAGCAAAACTTTTAATTTAAAAGTGGACTGCCAACATCGCGCCTCTACATGAGAAAGAATCATTATAATGATGAAAAATCCTCCCACTATATCCAAATAATCAACACGTTTTTTCATAGCAATTTATCAAAAAAAATATTGATAGACTTTGACACACTTACATCAAAACGAGTAAATACGGATGCGATTGCAATAGTTATACAGAAGAACAGCAAAACGTTCACTAAATACATCCATATATAGTGCTCCCCCATATTTAAACAGAACCAGCTACAGAAAGAGGCAAGAACAGAGGCATGTACCAAATACAATTGATAAGACATTTTATTTATTCTCAACGCTAAAGATGAAGAAAGTAATTGTTTTGTCAATGTACCAGAACTCACCAACAATACCACCAAAATAGCCCGAGTAAACTTTGTTGTAGCTGGATTATATGCATGCAACAAGATAATTACTAATAGTAATATCGGACATAAAAACACCTGTCTATAACTAAATATCCTATCTTTGAACACATATAGACCAACTCCCACAAAGATTGCAGTATAATATGAAGATATACTATAAGCCAAAATGCCAGCACAGCAAAGATAAAGCAATTTGCCCCTTTCGCTTTTCAAATTATGAATTAGATAATAACATGGCATTGCTATAAAAGAACCCAAGAATATATATTTCATCATCCATAAAGGATTTATCAATGCAGATCCTTTCAAAACACCAACTAAGATACCACTCGTCAATTGATTTATATGTGCTTCAGCAGGCAACAACGTTTTTGTCCATTCGTTATGTTCCAATTCACCAAGATTCAAACTATAATCCAGGTTTAATATCAAAAGCATAAATGCCAAAATTGTAGGAAGCACCAATGGCATGGTCAAACGAAAATATCTCTTCAAAGCGACTTTGGTTATCGTAGAAGAAAAATCGGATTTTGAAAAGGAGCAACACATACCAAATGCTGATAATATAATAAAAATATACACAGCCATTCCACCATCAAAAAATAATCCTACTATAGGAACTTCTTGCAACCAAGATATTGTCTTGAAACAAAGAGCGAAGTGAGTCAACATTACTATAATTGCAGAAAAGCCCTTCAATCCATCAAAATATTTGATTCTCATTATTTTATTTTTTAGGTATTATATTTCTTCGTTTTCCTCTTCTTTTTAACAAAAATGTTAATAAGGAATATATTCTTGAATAAAGTTTAAAGCAAAATTTATTATTTATAAAACGCATAAATTTTGGTTCAACCATTTTTTCAATATACATTCGATTGTTAGTATTTGAAAGGAAATCCATAATCTGTGCATACCAAATAGGATTAAATGGTAATTCCCAAAAATAATTTGCCCTAATTAAGCCTACTATAATTTTAACTTGATGTTCATACTTTATTCTTTCAGAACTATTCTCATAAAATTCAGCTAATACAGAGTCCACAATATCATTCATATATGGAGATATAATTGTAGATGCCATCATGGAAGCACCATTCCAATAATAGACATACAAAGATTTATTTAAAATCTCTGCACGCTTTACTCTATGAGAAACCAGCATATTCGTCACCCAATCTTCCCCTATAGATATACCTCCTCTAAAAACCTTTTCGAAAATATCCTGTGAGAAAATTGTCCGCCTATAGATAGAACTATGCAAATATGGAGAAATATGATTATGAAGCATATCTAAAATATATGATTCAGTATCAAGTATTTCACCGTCATTAATCATATAACTTTCCTGCCACCTCTTTCCATTTTCATCTTCTCGCAAAGGACGACTTTTAACAACATCATAGTCCCCTTCTTTAGCCTCATTATATAATGTAGATATTGCATTGGGCAAAAGATAGTCATCAGAATCAACATGCATCACATATTCTCCTCTTGCCTCCTTAAATCCAGCAAGTCTTGCAGAAACCAATCCTCCATTTTTCTTATGCACCACCTTGATGCGGCTGTCCTTCTTAGCATATTCATCACATATCTGTGGACACTGGTCAGGACTACCGTCATCTACCAATATCAATTCATAGTCCCTGAAGTCCTGAGACAATACCGATTCTATACAACGAGGTAGATATTTCTCCACATTATATATCGGTACTAAAATAGAAACTTTTGGATTTTCCATAAAATAATCATTAATGTTTTAAGTCAGTCTCCCCCACTACATACACAGGTCTTCTTTTCGTCTCATTGAAGATTCTGCCAATATACTCTCCGAGGATGCCTATAGTTAGCAATTGGATACCTCCCAAGAAAAGCATGATAGCGGCAAGAGTAGTGAAGCCCTGAACGGGATCACCTATAATCAATTTCTTTCCTACATAGAAGAACAAGAAACAGAAAGCAAGAAAGGCAATAACAGAACCGAGAACCGTAGCAAATCTTAACGGAGCTGTTGTAAACGACGTGATTCCCTCTATAGCAAGATTGAAAAGACTCCAGAAATTCCAATTACTCTCACCTGCAGCTCGGTCGCCTCGATCGAAGATAACCTCTTTCTTCTTAAACCCTATCCAGCAAAACATGCCTTTTGTGTATCGTTCACTCTCTCGAAGTTCCTTTAATGCCTCAATGCATTTGCGGTCGAGTAAACGGAAATCGCCAACATTCTGCAATACATCAAATCTTGTTGAATGATCAAGAATACGATAAAAGAGCAGAGAGAACTTCTTGCGAAGCCAACTCTCTTTTCCTCTATTGGCACGCTTGGCATATACATCTTCATACCCCTGCTCCCAATATTCAAGCATTTGAGGTATCAGAGATGGTGGGTCCTGTAAGTCAGCATCCATAATAATCATACAGTCTCCAGATACATAGTCAAAGCCAGCTAACATAGCATTCTCCTTTCCGAAATTACGGGAAAGGCTCACATAATGAAAGCGCTCATCATTAGCACAAATATCTTTAAGCATCACGAGACTATTATCTCTGCTGCCATCATTCACAAACACAACTGCCCATTCATACTTGTCTTTCAAAGTATCCATCAGCTTTTTCACTTCAGGTTCAAGCAGTGGAAGCATCTTCTCCTCATTATAGACGGGAATTAAAATAGAAACTTTCTTCATTTTCAAATATGCTTTAAGTTATTATTCAAACCCCGCCATGTTGCGCTTCTTCAAGATATCGCTTGGCGCTACATGAAAATTAGCTGGTAGTGGGGGGGTAAGATGTTTGGTGTAGATATTAAATCCATTGTATGTATTCATCAGATGATAGCCTTCTTTTGTCAACAAAGGCTCATATTTATCTATATTTTCCTTACCATTCAAGCTTACGAAATCAGCCTTTCCTTCTGCCATTGCTTTCTCTTGAGCATCAAACATAACTTGTGTCTGTCCCATCTGCGTAATCCAATAACGACAATAAGGACGACTGTAAGCCAAACAATACCCTGGATCCTGCCCCATGATAAGCAAAGTGGGATATTTGGCAGAATGCGCCATTTGCCAGTTAATAGCCTCAAACTGGGTAGCATTTGATGCCTTCGTGATAAAATTCTTGCTACAGTAATGCATTTTACCCCAAACAAGATAACATAAGCATAAAGTCAAAAGGCATACATAATACCTCATATTGATTTGATGTCCTCGAATAAACTTCAACAAACTTATAATTGCGAATATAGCGAATGGTCCTACGATGGATATGTAATGACCAAAATTGTCATGACGAATAGCCAAAGCTATAAAGAACATAGCAGAAAGCCATGGCAAAGCAGAAATGAACCAATGACTTCTTTTCCATAGAAGAAGCAATGGTAAAGTATATACAATATATATAATTCGCTTTGTCATAACCATGCTGAGCCACTCATGCGAATAGCTCACTATAGTTTTTGGAAGAGGCTCGCTTACTGATGCCATTGTGTTTGCAAAGTATTCATGCCACATTGCCCCTAAGCTGCCAGTATAAATAAAATAAAAAGCAAAAGGCAGCAACATGACCAAAACGCCAATAATAAAACTCAGCAGATAGCTAAATAATGATTTTTGATAATAAGCATAGATGCCCATACTGACAATAAGGCTAACCATCATCAAGGCAATACTCCATTTCATCATCAAAACTGCAACAAAGCCGATTCCTACCAATGCCCATTTCCATACAAATCCACGTATTTGTTGAGGACAACAAATCATCTTCAGCAAGCGATAGATACAATATGCAACCCAAAGCATGCAGAAATGCTCAGCTTTTCCCTCTGTATAAAAGTTCCAGTACCAGTAAGGAATAGCCATATTCATAGCTGCTAACAAAGATTGTGGCTTTTCTAAATATAACCGACCTGTCTTATAGGCTATTAGGAATGTTAACCAGAAAGACAAGCATGTCAACCAAAATACTCCAACATAAGAGTAGTGATGTATTTCATATCCCAAGCCATATATAATCCACAACAACAATCCTTTGCTATCTGCAAAATCAACATACGGTGTATATCCATTCATCAGGAATTTTCCACATTGGAAAAATATGGCTGCATCATGATGCCCTGTGTTGGCATAAAGATACGAGTCAATATTGAACACCGTCTGGCACACCACAACATAACACAGCAGGAATAAAGCAACACCATACTTGGCATTGCATATCTTTGTTATCAAATTCATATTTCTCATTCTTCTATCAGTTCCACCCATTCCTTCAATATTTTATCCATAGCGAAACGCTTGCTGCTTTCATACGCTTTCACACCCATTTCCGCTCTCAATTTATCATCCTTCATGAGTTCTATCAGTTTTTCTGCAAACTGTGTCACATTCTCTGGTTCAACAAGAAAGCCATCGATGCCATCGGTGACAATCTCGCTTGGTCCAACCGGACAATTATAGCTAACCGCAGGCACACTACAAGCATTGGCTTCAGTAAGTACCAAGCCAAAACCTTCGAATCGACTGCTAAAAGCAAAAATGGCAGCATCCTTCATTACTCCTGGAACATCAGATGTTGGGCCTGTACAAACGACATTCTTACAGCCCATTTCCTTAGCTTCACGTTCTAAAGCCTCGTAATCACCATAACCACAAACAATCTGTAAAGTCCAGTCTTTAATATCCTTCTCAACAAGAAGCCATGACTTCAGAAGCAAATCAAATCCCTTTTGAGGAGCAATGCGTCCCATTGCAATCACCTTTTTCTGTCCTTGATGATTGAGCGCATGATCAAGTTCAAACGACAAAGGATTATATATCTGTCGAAGGAAAGAAGGAGAAAAATCGGTTTTCTCCAAATAAGTATTCCGCAATGCTTTCGTTATCAACACTAAGGCATAAGCTTCTTTCTTAACAAGTTGTAGAGCCTCCTTACGTTTCCACCCTTTAGTATATTCATAATCGAAATGATCCCACGAAATCCATTTGATACCAAGACCTCTCACTGCCTTTGCCGTCCAGTTCGCATTGAATGTATCGATATCTATTACGACATCTATCTTGTTCTTCTTCAAGAATCTGCGAAGCTTCCATGAACCATACCAGAAATGCCAGCGCATCTTACGTTCAAACCCACCATGACCAAGAATCGTCCACAGCTTCAACTTTGGGTGCGTTGGAAAAAACGGCTTGTGATGCTTAGAATCATAATCTACCATCCAGACATTATAGCCATACTCCGCTAAGGCATTGGCAAGACGCAAACCTACACGTTCTGTTCCTCCACCGCAATCTATATTGCGTAATGTAAAACAAATATTCTTCATAAGAAATAATAGCATATCAGAGTTAGCAAGTTTACTCATATACGCAAACTTGCCACCCTAATAAATATAAATAAAATTCTGATTCTATTTCAAATTGTGCTTTTCGTATGATATATTGCAAGGTATAATCAGCAATGCTTTATTGCTGCAAAAGCATCATATTCCAAAAGAAGTTCCCAATATTTGCTGATTTTGAAATTCAACAACATATTTGTTTCTCTTTCAGATGTATCGGGAGAAGCAATGTACCCCATCATGGTATTTACAACAACCTCTTTCTTTGCAGTATGAGGATCTATTCCATTGTCATTACAGAAGAACCAAATCCTTCGTACCATTTTCAATATCGACCTATTAAGTCCAAGTATCCTTATAGCATTATTTCTCGACTCTGGCGGTTCTGGGTCTTCAGTCCATTCTGCTGTTCCATCTGACATATACTCAAAAGTTTGTTCAACATTTTCATACAAGACAAATGGAGGAAGAAAAGTATGTTTTCTTTTTAAGTTACAACATACAGGTTTCGTCTTTTCCTTGAACAAATCCCCATCACACGACAAGACCAAATTTTGATAAGCGATTGGATGTGGATGCGGCGGATATGCAATAGGATTCAACTTCTTAAAATCAGCAGGATGCGGCAAATTGTCAAGTACCGTTGGTTTGGTTCGATACTCATCCAACTCACTCTTATTTACAGCATGATTGGGCATTATATGCTCAACTGTCGTGGAGAGACATGCTGACAATTTTCTCATACAATAGCAGCATCGCCCATCTTGCTCAGGGTTTAAGACTTCGTCTATAAGCCTTTGGCGAAACTTGACATGCCCATGTGCATCGTCTATCTCTGTACTAAAGGCGTTATACATATCATCAGGATAAGTTCCTGTCCTCTTATTAAAGCAGGCCAAGAACTCCGTTACAATCTGCTCTCCCTTTTGCTTGTTCAATGATTTATCTATATATTTCATCTTACTTCAACATTTGAAAAAACAGACTATTTTCGCCCACGATATTCTTTATCATTTCCTTTAAGTTGGCAACTTTCTCTGCATCACCTTTAGCTTTCCAAAAGTCATAAGCCTCCTTATAGTCATTCAACCTACTATCGTCATCAGGAGTATCCATAGTATATTTCAATCCTGTCGAGGCATCTACACCTTGCATATTTGCTACAGGAACAAGCACCACGTCATCTTTCTCCTTTGAAATCTTGTAGATGACATTACTACCATCTTTCTGTTCAAAGGCAGAAAGCACAAGTGGAGAATGGGTAGAGACAATCCATTGCACACGAGTAAAAGTAGTGCGCAGGCGTTTCAGTATGGTACGTTCTACCGATGGATGCAAGTGCAAGTCCAACTCATCCACCAGCACTACGCCGTCAGGATTGCAGTCTTTATTCAATAAATACCCACGACATGCAATGTCAAACACCATAGAGAAGAAACGAAGATAACCTGTAGGCAACTCTGTAAATGGTATTTGCGTTCCGTTTTCATATTCCAACACAACCACTTCGCTTTTTCCTCTGAAATCAAGCAAGATGTCCCTTAACACGATGTCTGTATCTGGGTTATATTCAGATACTGGTTGAGAGCATTTTACCAACACTGCTCGTATGGCATTAATAAAGTGAGTAGCCTCTTTACTATTCTGCAAACGACTTTTTTTATATTGCATGATGAAATACTGAAGCCATATCTCTGTACAGTTCTTGTCTTCATCCCATTTGAAATATGCTGCATTGCGAGGCAACGGGTTACCAGACTCCAGCAATTCTTTCATGGTAGTTGACAATTGCAAATTGACATGAGGATAAGAATCTGAAAAATACGCAAAAACGGGTAGTTCATCCTTGCCGTTTTTATATACTCTCCAAAACTCTAAGTTTGCTTTCCTGTAAAGCGAATCCTTTAATCCGTTGGGCAAAGCATCTTTCTCGAAAGTCCAATCCAGTTGCTCACCATTACTCAATGTGGCACACAGAGTATTGACTATAGGATAATGATAGTTATATTCATCCTCGCCCTCGTCTTTTCCATAACGAGCATCCAAAGCCTTAAAACTAACAACATTTCTGTCGGAGGAAGATATAAATCCATATTGAGGTTCGTCTCTTCGACGAGAAAAGACGAAACTCAACAATTGCTTAATGGCTTTTATCATGTTGGTCTTACCCGAACCATTCTTACCAATGAAAATGGTTGCCTTAGAACCGAAATCCACAGAAAAATCCCTGTAGTTTCTATAATTATGTAAATGTAAATTATCTAACTTCATTATTTTATTCCTTATTTTATGCAAAAATAATCTTTTTCTTTGAATTCCACACAATTATAGATAAATAATTGAATAACTTTTCGGTGTTTTAACATTTCACATAAGAGGAATGTCCTCAACGCGGAACATACACCATTACCATTGCTTCTCTTCTCACGCCCCATCTATTCAGCCAATATTTTATTTCATTCTTCCAATACTTCACACCCAAAGGACTTTCGAAATAAGGGAAGCGATATTCCTTCCATGGTGTCGTCAACAAATACTGGCGATAGAGATGGCGATAAGGATGCTTGCAGTCTGCAAACCAAGGTTTGATAGGTTCACAAAAATGAACTATATATGGATTTTTACGCAAATCATCCACCTCATAAAGATATTTATCTAATATCCTTGGTTCTTGCTCGAAATAGAAAGTAGTGACGTTCCACTTATTTGGCAACAGCATTATGTTCCCTTTAAAGTATAATGCAAATCCATCCTGATCATTGTTCAAGACATTCTTATAATCCTTTAAGAACTCTATCATCGGGCATAAGCTTTCTTTCTGTCTCCAAGCCTTCAAATCAATGACCATCACACCACTATTTACATACAAATCATTCTCTTCCAGACCAAGGCGATGGCGATGAGCCATTTGGAACTTATAATCATCACAAGCAGCTACGATATTACCATTCAAATCTGTATCATACAGATCATCAATAGTATGATTAATAACCATATCCACATCAAGGAATAGGAAACGCTCCACCTCCAATGGGAGTTTCTGCGGTATCAGCAATTTAAGATACATGATAGGATTCCAAGCCTTGTTAGTCGTCTCCGTCTTCAAGGCATTGATGCCCGAATCCTTGTAGTCATCCTCAAGGATATGCAGCTCGCCATGTCCCTTCACCACTTCTTCCAACCTTCTCTTTGTTTCTGAAGACATTGTGTATGTCATCAAGAACACCCGAAACTGCTTAGACGAGTTAAGAGAGAAGAGAGAAGCTAACATCACGGCAGTATGCTGCGCATACGCCTCGTCGGCGATGCAAACGATATTGTAAAACATAAGATTAGAATAATTTTCGTTCAGGAAAATCTCGCCCGAGTTTCTTTAATATTTTTATACAAGCCTTGCCCACAATGGTCCAAAGACGTATGTAAAAGGAATCTCTTTGCAAGAGTTTAAAACCTATGCAAGATATGCTTCCTGCAAATCGTTGATATTCATCCTTATAAGGGTGTCTACATTCCTTATACCAAGGTTTATTCACGTCTGTAAAATGAATAATTGCCGGATTGTCAATTGCTTTATCGAGGTCTTGCCATTTTTGTGCAGACAACTGTAGATAGCATCTGTGACTCAGCATCTCTCCCTGCATATTATAGCGATAGTTCATAAACTTAACCTTGCCTTCCAATACGGCATTCAGTGCATCCTGATCGGGGAACCAACAACGCTCGGGATATTGGTGCAGATAATCTATCAGCTGCTGCGTCACATTATGTTCTCGCCAGTATTTGAGATTCATAAGGAGTACCCCTGAATTGAAATACTTTGAAAACATTAATATACGATTGTGTATTGTAATGTCATCGCCACGCTGATCTTCAATGGCAGCACAGGCAAGTCCATTCAAATCCGTATTGTAAAAATCTAAAATGTTTTCTCTTACAAGAATGTCGCAGTCAAGATACAACACTCGGTCTGCCTCAGGCAATATCTCGGGAAGGAGAAAGCGGAAATAAATGGATTTCGGGAATCGGTTGCTCTCGTTAAGACCACTGACCATACTTGATAAGATTTCCTTTACATCAATTCTTTGATGATAATAATTGGCAAGGACTTTGAACTTGGCTTTGTTATCCTCCGAAAGGTGTTCAGTCAAGACGAATACACGACAATCTACATTTTGCTGCAAGACAGATGCTATCGTAACCATGCAGGGCATTACATAGTTGTTATCAGTACAAATGGCTATGTTCATTTGGTAGTTATCCATGAAATGTTTTATTAACAAAGAATTCAAGTAATTTTCTTATAATCCTATAAAGTAATCCTTCAAGACTCTTTTTAGAAGTTGTATTTACCTTATGCACTATATAAAGCAATGTTTTAACAATAAATTCACAATACTTTATATTAGAGATTATTTCATTTTCGTTCAACTTACCTTTGTTCTCTTCAAGAAAAGATCCAATACATTCTATATCACATGTTGGATATGGAGTAGAGACATTTTTTGCCATCTGCTCAAGAACAGGCTCCAATCGGCAACCTTTAAAACGGTTTCCTAACATTGTACCATTAGGATTCTCTCTATAAAAATATGTCTCTTTAAAACTACAAGCTATACTATGTACATGTTTAGCCAAAAAGAAATGCCATAATTCATCCTCATGTATCAAACCTTCTTTGAAAAACAACTTGTTTTTTATCAAAAAGTTACGATTTACCAATTTATTCCAAGGAGTTATAGGAAAAACATATCTTGAAAGAAAACTTTTCCTTATCCATTCATAATCATCAGAATATTCTGGTACATTTTTCCCTCTCATTGATAAAATACTATTCTTGCTAATTGCACTTCCTTGAACGATATCTACCTTAGGATATTTATTTACTAAGCCATACAATATGTCTAAACAATCATTAGTTATCTTATCATCACTATCAATAAAAAGCAGATATTCTCCAGTTGACTTTTTTATACCTGTATTTCTTGCAGCAGATTGCCCTTTGTTTTTATCATGATGGCAGATTTTGAAATCAATACAGCCTTGATAATGAGAAATAAGTTTATTTAAAATCTCTATACTGTCATCTTGACCGCAATCATCTACAAAAATACATTCTGTTTTTTCATTGAATGTCTGAGCTACAATAGAATTAAAACATTCGCTTATGTAGTTTCTTACATTATATACAGGAACTATTATTGAAATTTTAAAATTCCTTATTTTTTCCATATTATATCAATATATTTTACTATTATTAGTTTGATAATTCTGACATAGATACCTACAAACGTTTTTTTTGAGGTATTATTTACTTCATCTATTATATCAAACAAAACCTTGATAAGTTTAATTTTTTTTTGAGAGAATCCTTGTAAATAATCTGAAATTTTAATACCTTTTCTCTCTGCCAAAATTGATTTAATACATTCTAATTCATAAGCAGTATATTTTTTCGACAAATTTGCAAGCATTAATTTAATAGCTGGTTGTATTGCATTTATTTTATTTGCACTGCTTTTCATGATGCCAACATCATTTTCTCTATATATGTATGTTAATGTTTCACAAAAAGCTATACGATGTACATATTTAGCTAACATAAAATTCCAGACTTCATCTTCATGAATGATTCCCTCTGCAAAAAACAAATTATGGTCCAACACAAAGGATCGGCAAATCAGTTTATTCCAAGCTGTCATTGGAATGATATAACGTTTAAGCATAGTTTTCTTTATCCAGCTATAATGCCTTGAATACTCTGGTAGTTTTTTCCATCCCATTTGCAGCCAATCCATCTTGCTCTTCGTACTACCCTGAACAATATCCACACCAGGGTATTTCTCTGCTAATGCAGTAAGCTTCTCAATACAATCAGATGTTATACTGTCATCACTATCCAGAAAATAGAGATAATCACCTGAAGCATTTCGTATACCCGTATTTCTTGCCCCAGATAATCCTTTGTTATGCTCATGATGAACAATACTAAACTGTATAGGACCTTTGTATTCTGCAATCAATTTTTCCAGTACAGCCACGCTGTTATCCTGTCCACAGTCATCTACAAAGATGCATTCTATATCACCCTTATAGGTCTGTGCTGCAATGGAATCAAAACACTCCTTAATATATTGTTCCACGTTATAAACGGGAACGATAATAGATATCTTCATTCTTTAAGTATTTTATTAGAGTCTCTTGAAATAATATATCTTGAAAAGCCTGGGGACTTTCACCCCAGGGAAGAAAACATTTTCTTTCGATGACTCATGTAGCCTCCGTAACAGTTGAAAGAAAGTCACTTGCTTGCTATCCCAATAAATAGGTATCAGAGCAAACAGAAACAAGACTTGATACGCCGCCAGTAGTACAAAGGCATACAATATCAAGAGTAAGAGCTACTACATTAGCTACAAGCTGCATTTTCCATACAACTGTCTACTTAGACCAAGCCCTCTTGAGCTTGATCTACAACTTGGATAAATTAAATTTTTCCATATTGCTACAAACTGGGGATTTTTGTATAGTTTATGGCCAGTTGCCCCTTTATCTTGCCATATTCTTTAATAGTAATATTCCAACTGAGGTTTATCTATCTTTTGATTAGCAAACTTGTATGCTATAATCTGCATATCCTTCCAAAGCACCTCTTGCTTTTCTGCATCCATTTCAGACTGCATCAAATCATAAACTGGCACAACCTCTATTTTTTGTTTCTCTCCTTTTTGAAGAACAGACTTACAAATGGTATAGGAAGTCTTTGCTATTCTCTTCGTTTCCGTATCCACATAAACATGCCAAGCAATTGAATACTCTGACATTTTATCAAAAGGAGCCCGTGTCACACCTGCCGTATCAATGAAATTACCAAGACTATATGTCTCAACACTATTTTCAGAAAGATAATTGTTTGAACATCCATGCACAACATGCTCATGAGAACCAACAATGATATTTACCCCTTTCTTCCTTAAAAAATCCGCTATTTGCAAAGTTCTTGCTGTTTCTTTAGGATTGTATTGCCCCCCCACGTGCATATAGAAGACAATAATATCAGCACCTTTCTTTTTAAGCTGCTTTATATCTTTGCTGATTCTAAGTTTTTGGAAATAATCAGCCTCTTTACGCTCATATACTTGACATCCATAGTTCCTGAAGTGAAGAAGTTTCCTCACCTTATTATATATTCGCGAAGCGCGTCCTCCTTGGTGATGAAAGCAGTAACGGCTGATTGGATTGCTCAACTCTTGCGCTTGCAGCATATTAACCATCCATCGCTCGCTTCGCTTCAAATAGTTATTATTAGCAAAAGCATTCGTACCATATGTATAAGAAAAGAAACCTATCTTGAGTCCTTTTACATTCATACAAACGAATTTGTCTCGACTGTTAGAAGAAAACACTCCAGTATGCACGAGTCCTATAGAATCAAGACTCCTTACTGTAGATGCAATTCCAGGAATATTTCGGTCTAAACAATGATTATTTGCCGTGGCGACAAAACCAAACCCCGCATTCTTGACCGCATGAGCAAATTCTATTGGAGAAGAGAAATTATAAAGGCGATTAGAAAGATCACTATCGTCAAACGAGATAGGAGTTTCCAAATTAGCACATGATAAATCCGATTCTTTTAACATCGGTACAACTTTATGGAAAGCACTGTCAAAGGAAAAGCCATCCTTTATTTTAAAAGCATCCAATAATTCCTTTTGACACATTACATCTCCAACAAATGTTAGTTTAATATACTCCATCATCACTCTATTTTTTTCTATTCAACATATACTTCACTTCGCTTATCTCCTTAAACTTGAAGAGATAAGCACCAGAAAAGTAAACTATTATCCCGATTATAGTACCGCCTAAGATTTGGACATAATTGTTATCTACAAATTGAGTATATCCCCATACACACAGGAACATAATAGAAGACAACAAGAATGAAGGCATAACATCTTTCAATTGGGTCAACAATGAAACATTTATCAATTTGCTTGTATAATGGGTATTTACAACCAAAAGAATAATACTATACACTAAATTTCCCCAAACCAAAGCCATCACACTAATTGGCAATGTAACCGCAAGCATGATAACACCCAATACTTTCTTCTGAATTTCTAATTTAAGGTATAAATCTGATCTACCACTAACCATCAAAAGGTTCACATTCAGGGAATGAATTGGATATAAGCATTTCTGAAAGCACATAATTTGAAGAAAAGCAACACATGGTGCCCATTTTTCACCCACAAGAACTACAACCACAGGATAAGCAAGAGCAGATAGCCCCAACATGATGGGCATAACGACAAACGATAGAGTCTTTATCATCGTTCGATATTTCTCTGCCAACTTTTCTTGATCTCCTTGAAGTTTGCTTAGTACTGGGAATGTTACTCCTTGAATCATTCCTGTTACTTGTTTGGATGGTAAATCTGCATATCCTTGAGCTCGATTATATTGTCCCAATTGTGCCGGACTATAATATTTACCTATTACAATAGGAGTGATATTCTGATAAACCTGATCTAAAATATAAGTACCAATAATCTTGTTACCAAAATTCCAAAGGTATTTAAAAGAATCTTTTGACCATCCTTCTTTTGGAAGCCATCTTACGACAAGCCATGTTTGAATTAAACCCAACAAACTGGAAACAACACCCATGATCACTAAAGCCCATAAGCCATAACCCAAATAGGCAAATGAAATTCCAACAATAGAGCCTACAATTTTAGTTATCACTGATATTCGAGCAGGTGTCTTAAAGTCCAAACGTCTCTGCAATATTACCGACTGAGGAGTGCTCAATGGTCCCCACAAGAAAGTCAGAGCAGTGACCCTTATTAAAGGCTCCAATACTTGGATATTGTAGAAAGCTGCTATCCATGGGGCAGCAATGAATATCGCAAGATAACATGTAATACCAACAAGTATGCTATAATAAAATGAAGTCGATAAATCTTTTTCTGTCAACTCGGGCTTTCTCACTAATGCGCTGCTGAATCCCGCATCTATCAATGTTCCAGCCACAGCCATAAAAACAGCAGGTAGCGCAGTGATACCATAATCCTCTGGCGACAGCAAACGCGCCATTACAATACCGACGACAAACTGAAGTCCATTATTGGCAAATTGATTGAAAAATGACCAATATAAACCTACTTTGGTTTTGTGCTTTAAGTTTTCTTGTTCCATTACTTTATGATTTTTCTTACAATTCGCTTCAACTTTCGTATTATACGTTTAAAAATTGATGGTTTAGGACAAGACTTATCAATATCTATTGTATATATCCAGTTGTAATTAGGATCTTCTTTCTTAATAAAGCGCTGATTTACAACAGCAGAATCTTGTATTAAATGCCAATGTTTTTTTATATGCGGCATATCCCAAATAGTTTGTTGAACTATTTCTTTAAACTTTTTTTCTTGACTTGAAGTTGGATTAAAACCATACTGATTAGGGTTACCTCCTTCTATTAAAATATTAAAAATTGTCCTAATACATTTTTCACATTCACAGCAATTGTGTCCACCCTCTGTTACCCAGCATACCCTTAATTTTATATGCTTATTTAATCTTACGCATGTATTGACTATAAAATTCACTTTATCAGTGCGTTCCATAAAATAACCATCATGTCTTACATTTGTAGTCGCTATATTTAAATGAGAATCTATAACTGGATCACTTGCTATAACTGAAGGATATTTCCATGTCAAACTACTTGCTATATACACTACACGCAAATGTTTCAAGAAAGCTAATGGTGCTGAATGTCCAATAATTCCAATACCATGCTGGTAGCCATGCCACCACCCATCTCCTGATTTGGAACATAATCCGCTCAATTCTCCTTCATTGATAAACATACGGAAATTTGATGTTACAAACTCTGGTTGTGGCAAATTAAATGTTTTGGCTGTTGATTCTACGTGTTCACTTACAACCTTCCAACCTTCTACATCTGACAACTTCACATCAGCGCCACGCAGGGTAATCATTACAGGATTTTCATCCAAATGACGGAACAATGTTGTAAAGGCATCCACTCCGCCACTAAACAGTACAGCAGACTGCTTGGTTGTCTCATAACGATTGTTTATGATATGATTAACTGTTACCTTTCCCTTGAACTCCAACATTCTGGAGAGAAGCATATAACCATGCTTAACCTCAAACAAACTGTGATAGAATTCTTCATCCAATTCATCTACAACCAACTCGGCATCTGAAAGCCATGCTATAGGCAGCACATTGCATACAAATGGGATAACTGCTATGCTCTCGGGTACAGAACTAATATCTTCCGTATATTCTACCCAAAAACATTTCTCGTCTTGATTGAAATACTTATTTATTTCACCCTCAATCGTGTAATATACCTCTATCCTATTGGATGAAACAATTACTTTATCAACTATTATTTTATTTTCCATTTTAAAACTTTTTTATTGAATCAAGTTCATTTAACCATGTATTATAAAAATTAATAACCTTACCGGATGTATTATTTATTAAGTATATTTCCTTACCAAGCAAAACTCCTAATATTAGTACATGCAAGCGAGTTGTGTATATTGAGTGATAAGGAGAAAGGAAAGATATTCCTATTTGAACATACTTTTTTCTATAATACCAATTACGTTTATAATCATCTATACGAGCCAAGGTATTATCTTTTAAACCACACATTCTAAATAGCTTATATAAACGATAGGTAAAACGTTCAACCGTATCAAATTCATCAAAATGCTTTTCGTACGTTGGCCAATCATGCTGCTCCGCATGAACAGGAATCTCTTTTATACCAACATTAGCCAATTCCTTATCAGTTCTCTTCAAATAAAGCACACGATTTGCGCCTTCTGAAACTTTATATTTTTCCAAATCAATATAGAAAGCCATATCAGGCAATAACAATATTTGATTTTTGAAATGTTCAGTTAAGAAATCAAATGAAAATTGCTCACGAGCACAAATCGTCACATTCGGAAAAGCTCGATAGAATTCAACATCATATTTCAGTAAAGTCATATCTTCATAATAGACAGTCTGAGGCAGGATAACAACCTTATTATTTGGATACAACTTTATAACTTTCTTACGAAATTCAGAATGTAAGCGATACAAGTCACCGAAATTTCCTCCGCCATGTAATAAGATTATTGCATCCTTTGGTAATTGTCGATACCTAAAACTATCCTTACTAGCATAGTACAAACATTTATACGGTAATGTATTCAAGAACTCCCTTGTACCTTCCCAAATCAGTGTATCACCGATATTAGGATGATAAGGCAAGTCAAGATAAACATAGTCATTATTTACTATAGGAGCTAACTCCTTTTGAATTTTCTCACGTAAATGAATTATTAATGATTCGGTCTGCATAATCTAAAAAGATTGTGCTACACCTCGATATTTTTATTTCCCTTCAACCATGTATTATAGAAATTTACAACTTTTCCCGATGAGTTATTGATTAAGTGCATCTTTTTATTTAATAGAACACCCAATATCATAACATGCAAACGAGTGGTATAAATCAAAGTATAAGGACTTAGGAAATCAATGCCCAACTGAACGTAAAACCTACGATAGAAGTAATTGCGCTTCCAATCATTCAATCTTGCAATGCTCTTTTCTGAGAACTTAAATATATTCTCCAAACGCCACAACTTATAAAAAAGTTTTTCTATACGTTCTGCCTTATCAAATGATTGCTCGTATGTTGGCCAATCATGCACTTCTGCATCTTTAGGTATTTCCACGTTATGCCCGTCTTGAACAAACTCCTTGTCGATGCGTTTTAGAAAAAGCGTCTTTCCTTCTTCTTTACCAAGTTTATATTTATCCAAATTGATAAAAAAAGCCATATCTGGCAATAAAAGACAAGAATTTGAAAAATGCTTTTTCAATAAGTCAAATGAATATTGCTCCCGAGCACAAATGGTCACATTGGGATATTTGGCATAGAATGCAGCATCTTTAGCAATTAGCTCTTGACACTCATAATATATGGTTTGAGGAAGTATGATAACTTTATTTCGAGGGTAGCTTTCTATTACTATCCTACGAAATTCTGAGTGTTGCCGATATAAGTCGCCAAAATTGCCCCCCCCAGAAAGTAAAATTATTGTTTCTGGAGGAAGTTCCCTATACCTAAAACTATCCTTACTTGCGTAGTACAAGCATTTGTATGGCAATGTTTTAAGGAACTCTCTGGTTCCCTCCCATATCAATGTATCTCCAATATTGTCGTAATATGGCAAATCAAGTAATACATAGTCATGAGTTATTAATGGCGTGAGAGTATCACTTATTTTCTTGCGTAAAGAATCTACTAATGTATTCATAAAAATATATTAAGTAATTATTAGAACCTTAATACGAGTGGTTACATATATTTTAGGTTTACCACTATCAAATTAAGATATTCTTTATTATCTATAAGACACATAATTCTATTTAAGAACTGGCTTTATTTCATATCTCAAAGTTGTCATACAAGAACAGCCAGTGGGTTTAGAGTAATATTTCCAATCTTCTTTGCCATCGCAGTACTTTACCCCTTTTACTATCTTATGTGACTTGATAGCATCTCGCAATTCATCAGTCAGATAAAAGCCACTACCAGTACAATCCTTGTTAAGACAAGGATGATACCAGAACAATTTATCATCAGACATTAAAATATCCGTCTTAATCAAAGGTTCGGTAGAACATACTCCTGTTTTGAAAACCATTTCATAATGGATCTCAATCCGAAGTACATTCTCATCAACCTCTTTAATCTTTCGAGCAGAATTCCTATAAGCGAAAACGACTCTGTTTCTATTGTTTATTATTTGATCTTTATCCATATACAGTTTGTATCGAAATGATGATTATATAGAAAAATAATAAATCACCTTATATTTTAAAGAAACCATACTTATTCTCTCTATCTCTAAAAGCATTTTCTCCACCCTCAAGAATATCACAGACATGTTCTCGAATACCGCATCTATTTAAAATCGGTGTGTTCTGATCTTCATTTCGAGGCAGACTATCTTCCAAGCTTCCATATACATATTGGAACTTAATACCCTTATCATTCGGGGCATTTTTACCATTTTGATTCGCAACTATAATCTCTTCTGAATCTGCACCAACTACTATATTTGGATTATGAGTAACTATAATTATTTGGCGTTCTTTCTTTTTTTCACGAATGTAAGTTACCAATTCATTATAGATAGCACGATTATCCAAGTTGTCTTCCGGTTGGTCAATTAAGATTGGGCATTTTCTATCGCTGAACTCTAAAAGTAATTTTAATACCACAAAAGAGCGTTTGCCTGGCGACATATCAGAAAGTTTGTCGTTTTCATATTCTGCGTTGTATTGAAGTTCAAACCAGTTATTAGACAAAATCATTGAAATGAAGCTATTAACATTGTAACCATTTTTAAATGCTATTTTTCCCTTCAATGCACTATTTAGTAATTTCTTCAAACATTCTTTAATGCTTTCCTTGGTTTTCTTTTTATAATCGACAACAACAGAACTAATCAAAGTATTCATGGCAGAAGACCGAAGAGAGATACATTCATTTAAATTATCTTCCAATTCATTTTTTAATTCAAAACCAGCAGACAAAGTAATATTATCATGTTGAATTCGCAACGCAGAAGCAATTGAATTCATCATATCCAAATAAGACAAATGATCATTAAGTAGCTCCGCCGCAATTGCCTTGTTTTCTTTTTCTAAATCTTCAAGAAGTCGAAATTCTTTATCTATCAATTGACTTTTCTCTGATAGCATGGAAATTTGTTCCACTATATGAGTCAAATTCTTATTCTCATCAAATATCTTCTTTCCTTCCTTGTAATCAGAATTATTTTGTTTTTCTGTGATTTGTCGATGTAATATTCTTATTTCCTCTTCAGCTTTAGTAATAAGACCCTTAACAAAATCTTGCATATTGGAATTAGATTGCGAAAGGACCTTATTGAGTTCTTCTGATATCTTTTTAGTATTTTCTTCTGTCAGGCCATAATAAGAAACAGAAGTGTTTAAAACCAAGAAATTGGAAGTTGCAAGCAATTTCAGTTGATTCAATTCTTGTATTAATACGTTCTCCTTGATACGAAGTTGATTCAATTCATTCTCAATAGCTTGGTATTTGTCAAGAATTTCCTTTTTATCTGTTAACTTCTTCTGTATTTCATCACGCTCTTTTACAAGTTTACCAATTTCTCTTTTGATACCTTCATTATCTCCCAAAGACTTTACATATTCTAACTTCTCTTTATATTGGCGACGTTTTTCAAAAAAGAGAGATACTTTCGACTGTATAGAAGAGAACAAACTGGCTTCATCTGCTCTATATTTCTCATATTCCGCTCTTAGTTCACCCTTACTTTTGAGGATATTCTCAAATAGTTTGTTGGATTCTCCTTTTGAGACAATATTAGCTATTTCGTTCTGTGTAAAAAATTCTATCTCTTTATCATTTTTCTCTTGTCCATCTCTCCAATATACATGTATATTCTCACATAGACCTTGAATATAATCTTTATTTTCCTTATCCTTTATATCTTGAAATTTTGCTGCTATTGAAGTCAGAAGAGTTGATTTTCCTGTTGATCTACCTCCTATAATCGTATTCAAATTTTGATTAAAAGGTATTTTCTGACTCCAAATTCCCGCTGTATTAAGTTCAACATAATCTATAATATTATAGTCAAATTTTAAATCAGGTTTTGTATCCGATATACGGACCCTTTCTTTTGGTTCAAACAAAATCTGCTTGAGTCCTTCAAAAGTTGGTGCAGCCTTAATCCATGTAATTCTATCATTAGGAAATACGCCTACTTTATCTAAAGAATGAGCATCAGAGCCTATAACGCAAGGTTTGAGACTTCCATAAGAATCTATAACTTCATCCATAGAAGTTTTGTTACCACAAAAATATTCTATGTCTGACGGATTACCAGAAAGAATAATGTCTGCCATTCTTGTTATTTCTTTCCTTAAAGGTATCGTATTACCTTCTTGTTTTAAAATTCCAGTAACACCATCTTTACTTCCATTCGATAGAGCTATAATAACATGCCCCTTAAAGAATTCTTTATCGATAACACTTTTCAATTCTCCATAAGAAATAGCAAAGGCATCTATGCCTTTCTTCTTTGCGACATCATCAGTTAAATTAGGATTGTTCTCAACAAGCCGTCCCAAATGTGCCAAATCAAAATCAGTGCAAGCATAATTGGCACCTTTATAATGAAATTTCAACTCTCGAAAAAATTCTCTTTCAATATCCGCAATATCCAAAGAAGGATCAAAAATTGCATGGATATTAATCAATTTGCTACTATCTGTTACAGGATAAATACGCATTTCAATATTAGGCAAAATATATTTCCCATTCAATCTACCTTGCTTTTGATATTCTTTTACCCTAATATAGTTTTTTATGGAAAAATAATCTGTTATACCAAAAACCGTAATATCCGATTTTTCCAATGCATCTATGTATTGATCCCAGACATCTTCAGCGTTGCCATAATGATCATTTTTGGCAGTTCCAGGAGTATGTATATGCAAATCCCACTTACGCCATTCAGAACCTCTATTCATAATATATAGTTTTTAAATCTTTTACTGAACTTCCGCTAACTGAAATAAATCATTAGAAAAGACAACGACTACTTCTTTAAATCTTCGTTTACCAGATTGGATAAAGCCAGCGGCATTCAAATTTTGATCTTCAATTATAACGTTCGGCTTAATCAATTTTTCGGCACTTTTATTCATTTCGTTTCAATATTATAAATGAGTAGTTATTGAAATTAGATGCATTAGAATGAAAATTCAAACATAACTCATGCGCCCAAATTTTCTTCCATAAAATGATGCTTACTCTTTAGCATCTAAATTGTTTGAAAGATAAACTGTATTTGGAGCATTGTCTATTTTGTTTTCATTTTGTGCTTTCGTCATCAATGTATCACAAAGAGCATCAAAGAAAAAGGTATCATCCTCTATTTGCTCAATTATTCCATTGATAGCTATCTCTAACTCGTCATCTGTATATTTAAAAGTTAGAGGATTATTCGTAAAATACGTAACCTTCATACTATGTATATTTTGAATTTTAAAATATCACCTTTATCATATTTACAAGGACCTCCTTCGTATAGGATTTCCGCAACTCGTTTAATTCTTGCTCGGTCATTATGATAGCGTAAAGAGATTTATATTAATACCATTTAGAATGGCATAACACAGAGATTATTAGCATAAGGTCTTATAATATCGATCAATTCCATTTCTCCTTTGGAATTTCTTAGAAAAATAGCATTGGAATCAGTACCAACAACTTCACCTATTTCCATATTTTTTTTATTATCAAAAATATGATCTCCAATTTTGGCTATCTGCCCATTTGGAAGCATTACTTCATTTGAGCGCGCATTACCACCATCGATAATACTCTTCTGATTCATTGATCTATGCATATCCAAACTTAAATCTTGAATAGCTTGTAAAATCAAAGAACTATCTAATGAAAGTTCTTGACGATCGGGCAATTTTGCAGGATTATCGATTGAAAGCAGCTTTAATAACGAATTAGGTTCTTTTTCAGACATTTCATTTGTTTCTTTCAAAGCCTTGGTCAATTCCGTTATAGCTTTGTTTACTAAATCTATTCGCAAAGAGGATTCGTAATTGATTGAGCGAATGGTACTAACATCAAATGGACGATCCGTTTGATCATCTTTCATTAATACCGTTTTCATATTAAATGCTTGACGAAAACCTAATTCATAGAATACATTAGGATTTCGAGAACTTAAGTCACAGATGGCCATATCACATTCCAAGATATTTCTCAGTATCTCAACAATGATTACATTTGATTTAGATGTAGCATCTGCCCTTATCGGCTCGTATCCTTCCTGCTTACAGGCTGGTACAATTATATAATCATAGACTCTGTTGAAATGCCCTTTAGGATAACCATCTACATCACTTATTGGCATAATGACAAAGCATTTCTTCTTTGTCTGCTCATTTGTTTTTTCAGGAGTTTCCATTATCGTATTCTATTACGTATTAGCTATTTGTTACTTTATGGTAAAATCGGTATATTTTACCCCCGAACATGCCCCATTTAAAGACAAATGCACTTCACCATAGAGAAATCTATCTTTACCTTTTTCATTGAGTATTGGTTTTTGAGCAAAAATCAGAGCATTTTCTACCACATCTAAATTAGATTCTACAGGTGCACAAGATATACATATTTCCTCACCAGGAAGAAGTTGACTTTTAAACAACTCCTCTTTCTCATGATTTATATGTCTATCATGTATATTCTCTGCTTGCCCTATATATATAATATCAATCAAAGTAACAGTATCATTTTGCTCATTATATCGGCAGCGATATACAAAATATATTCCAGAATAAGTTGGAAGTCCACCTTTATTGCAGTCTCTCCAATATCCTTCAAAATTCAAATTAAAATTATTCATAATAATTTCCTTTCGTATTATTTTTAACACGCTCCAGTATCGCATTTTAAAAAGAGTATCGCAAATATTGGAGGCTTTATTCCTCACTTTGCAATTCTGTTAAATAGAATTTTTTATATTTAGAACCTTTTGTATTCTCAACCTTTGTAACCTTGAATTTCGTTCCTCTTAAGAAATCAACTTGATTCTCACCTGCATGATTGTAAATTTCAAATAGATTATGTGCTTTAGTTTCGCCATTTGGGCAAAGGAGTTATCACATAAACATTCTTCTTAAAAGATTCTTGTTTCTATCATAATGTAAATATTCGATAACTATTGGCAGACAAAGAGAAATAAAAATGTCGGTTAAACAAAAAAGTCTGATTCCTTTCCTAAAACTTCTAATTGAACTAATGAATCATAATAATTACCATAAGTGTCTTGAATTACAATAGACCAACCATCTTTAGGCATAGGATCATAATCTCTCATTATATGAGTTGAGTACGTTATGTCTGCACATGTTAAGAGCACACCATTATCTTCTTCCAACATTATTTCATTAACATTAAGTGCATGATTCTTATACCACAATTTTCCATTGTTCATGAACTCCGAATCGTTCAATTTGGCTATGTCAAAAACGCTATCATCTTTCAGCAGTTTTGTCATATTTAAATAATTATGATCCTTGCCATTGTCATCTGTCCAGAAGTTATGCTTATTCAATAATTGTATTGAATCTATTTTTATGTCAGCATTAATAGCTGTCAGCTTAAAATCCAATTGCCATTGATATTCTCCTTCGCAAACAGCTCTCATTCTAAAACAGGTATCAACAATACCTACTGAACGACGAAACTTATAGGCAGAAGCTGCCAACATTTCTTTTCCAAAGTTTGAGGTAATTAGTTTTTCATCAATATTGTCAAACAAAGCATATCGTTCAGCCAAAGACTTAAAATGTAATTTACCGATATTTGTTTGGCAATTATAGAAGAGTATGGCCATTTCATAGTTTGAGAAAGTTGAACGCAAAAATGACACATACCCATATCTATCCTCCGTAGTTTTCAACAGGGGCGTTTCATCAACAAACTTCAAAATGCGATATACAAACCTAAAATAGTGATACAAAAACTTATATTCATTTCTTGACAACACCTCATCCGGATTTGACATTTCTATCTCTTTCACAAAAGAATCGGAAATATGGCTACTTCCTTGCAGCATTTTATCGTCTCTTTGAACATACAACTCTTGGAAAACGAATTTACCCTTAACATTTTGTGAATACATTGCTCCATCCTGGCTATATTCTACGTTTAATTCCAGACCTTCAACTATAGACTGAAGCATACGCAATAACTCAAAAAAGGTATTATCGAATTGTTGACGTTTCAGAGTTCTATTCTGTATTTCAAACTCCTTTGTTTGACGTTCCATTTCGTCATAAGTTTGTTTGATAGTCTTCCATTGGTAGTTCAAGTCAATATGCTGTTGCCGTATAGTAATAACAAGCCCGGCAAATGCCAATCCAGAAAATAGGGCGTTCAAAACTCCAAACATATCACCAAACTGACCTCGCTCATCCATTTTAGGAAAACTATACGAAATAGTCATATAGGCGATAGCCATAATAACCACAACCAAAATGCAAGCCCATATTATGTACTTGCCCCAAGAATCGTTATTTTTAATATTGTCCATCTTAAATTATTTTCCAAATAACAATTTATTGCCACAATTGTCAACCGCTTATAAGTATTCGGTATCACCTCATATTGCCAATAAGTATATGAGGCTTAACCTTCCACCAGATAATACCAGTGGAGGTTATACCTTGATTTGACTAAAATTTAATTTCTTTTTTATTATTCTTCATCTTCCCAAAACCCAGGAAGAAGAGTATAAAGTTTATCCTATTTTTCCACATTCATGGAGTCGTTGCTTAACACCCTGCAAAACCTTCTCAGCCCACTGCTTATGATTTTGTTTCAGTTTCTCCTTATCTGCTTCTGATATTTCCTGCTGCGAAATATACTGTTCCATACATTTCACTGCCATCTCCTTTATCATATCAAGATCAGAACTAAGGACTTTATCATGAAGCAAATATTCTGTTACCTTGCACTGAATATAACCTTCAAGATAAGCTGTGCATAAATCTTTGACTTCTAACATGATTGTAAAATGTTTTATTGTTTTTGACTGAGTATAGGTATTTTCGAAAACCTATCAGTCCTTCCTTACCGTTAAGGAAGGCTCCACCTCTCTTCTCGGTCTTCTCCCCTCAGGGAAGAAGAGGAAACCGCTCCTCCCCGTCGCTCTTAACCGCTGCGCTATAAGGTTGACGGACCATCAGAGGTCTCGTCAGAATTGTTTTAGCGGGGATGAACCCGCAGGGGGTGAAGACTTGCTAAATTGGTTGTGCGGGATGGGACCGAATGCCAATAGGATTATTCCATTATCAAATTCGGTGCTTCTCTATCATTTTTCTGACATCAGAGATTTTATAAAATATGGTATTACGAATCTTATAATATGGAAGTTCACCACTTTCACGCAGATCTCTTATAAAATCTCTGCTTACACCACCAAGATAAGACAAGATGGTTTTATTCGTCAAGAACTCTTGATCTTGTTCTTTCAACGAAATCACTTTCTCTATCACATTGATGCCAACACGAGTTTTATATTTATCATTTGCCATAATTGTATAACTGTTAAGCCATTTCAAACATTACTTCCAAAAGCTCGCAATTTCGATAGAATTTGCTGTTTCTTGTCTTCTGGAAAGTTTGGACTCGAAAGCAACTTTTGTATCTCTGCATCTGCTTTGGAGGCACGGGCGCTATTTTCGGATGCTCTCTGATTTGCAGCGGCCATTTGAGCATTGTATTAGCTATACGGGCATCGGCGGCAGCTATCTCTGTCTCCAATGCTGATATTTTATCTCGTATACTCATATTCTTATTTCGTTAGAACTGACGTTGACATTATCAATATCTAAAGTTTCGCAAGTGAAAATTCACAAGCGTGATTTAACGTAATTTTGGAATAA
>OCLF01000053.1_pt1 | contig 37757 bp, 40 predicted proteins | sample 1502881 | NCBI WGS metagenome assembly OCLF01 (sample SAMN03418267, study PRJEB22391) | human gut metagenome | biome: human-gut; feature: organic feature; material: feces | host: Homo sapiens | place: Tanzania | collected 2013-01
TGAGCGCATTTGATGCCGCTCTCAGTTATTAAGCATTACTTAACAACTGAAATAAAAAAAGAGAAGCAATTACTTGCCTCTCTTATCAACTTGTTAGAACTGTTTAAAATCTTATTTTGAAATAAAATCTCTCTTTATTTAACTTTTAAAGTTTTATTAAGAAAATAAGAAATTAAAAAGCACAAAAAGGGCGTTTTTTATTTTAATTCCTTTAATAAAACAAGAATGAGCAGCTATTTATTTCTCTTATTCTTATTCTTCATATAATGTAGAATATCCCACTTTTTCCAATAGTTCGTATGTCCTCGCTTCTTCTTTTGCCCGTTAGGCAAATCTCCTTTTGCTACAAGTCTGTATAATGTAGCATCAGAAACGTGTAACTTCTCTTTCACTTCCTCTGTACTCATCATCGGGTTAAGCATATCTGGAATAATATCGCATAACCTATCCAAGTCGTCATCACTCATTCCACAGGCTGTCACCTTTTCACCATTCCTTTGCTGCTCATCAGCCTTAAAGCAAGCATCGCTTAGTGACTTCAAAGCAGTCCCAAGTAGTTTATAACTTAATATCTTTGTCATATAACCTGTATTTTTGTGATAAATTCGTAAAAATTGCCATTATGAGCATATTTTTCTGCCTATTCTCGTTCCATTACAGAATAAATCCGTAAAAGAGTATACGTAGATAATTGCAGTCATTACCATAAGTGCGTAATGACTCATTATCATAGCATTGGTAGTAAAGATGCTGTTATGTACGATATGTATAGAATTGACTCCGAAGTAATAGAAGAATGGAATGCGATAACGCCAACATAACCAAAAGAATCTACTCGCAAGGATAATTACCATCGGAAACAAGTAGACCATAAAATAGATAAACAAATAGCATGGCTCATTGCCTGGTAGCTTAATCAGCATTTCACGAGGATGCAAGCTAAAGTTTATCATTCCGTAGCTGTGAACGAGCATGATTGCTATCGGCATCCACTTGCAAAACCACTTGAAAAACTTTAGAATCCTCCTGTTATACCTGTTACCGCTCTTCATCAGCAGTTGCATAACCTCACTAACATCCATTCCCTGCATTAATCGCAGGATTTCTTTTTCTCGTTCACTCTGTTCCATAATCATTAATTTAGTTCGAGTTTTCAAAGATAAGCAATTTTTCTTTTCGCTCTCATTTTATTAACGTAATTAACGCAATACCGATATGTTTTAACATTGCAAGCGCATAATTAATTGATATTCATACATTTATAGGAGTTTTTGAAAATATCGTTATATCGTTTTAGAAATACTGATTTAGCGATAAATAAAAACCTTGCCTATCTTCACAGACAAGCAAGGCAATGTTATCCAAAAACAAATCTACCTTAAAAAACTAATTTATATTTTTGTGTATCTATGGCGTAAGTCTGTATGATAAACCTACTCCGACATAAGGCTGCATACCTTTAGGCGTTAAGCCATATCCTGCTTGTAACCCGATTCTAAACCGTGACTCTTTGTCACGTATTGTGTGAGTGATATAGGTCGTTTTCTGTTTAATGGTGATACTATCAAGGTTAGGCTCGTACCCACTAACATAAGCTCTATACAGCGTATCTTCATAGACCTTCTGAGAGATTGGTATCTGAACCTTTACATTATCGCTTACGAACTGTTTAGTAGCACTATCGCTTGCTATTGGTAACGACCTTGTGATGTATCTAACAACAAAGCTATCTACTGGCACAGGGAATGACTTCTTAACAGAATCAACAACCGTTACCTTTGTTGTATCACACACCTTTTCGCTTTTATTCCTGCCATGCTCTATATAAAGTACAATATTTAGCACTACCGAGATACATAACAGCACTCCAAGAACCTTTTTCATAAGCCTCTACTTTTTCTTTTCATCTTTCCAAGCATCTTCTACAGCCTCGCCAATATCTGCATCTTTTTTCTTAATCAATGCGATTATGAAACGCTTAACCGAAAACTTGTTATCAATTCCATGCAGGGCGCAGACATGACCTATTATAGAATCTAATTCCCATATACAGCCAAGTCCAAGTCCTATTGCTGCCGTAGTAGTATGCGTAGCCCATCCCAAAGGCTCGAAGATAGCCAGTCCTATCACCGAGCCAAGTATCAGATACGTCACGTAGTCCACAGCCTTATTGCACGTTCTTCTTCCTGCTCTTGAAAATCGAAAATGCTCATGTTTGTATAAGCTTTCACTTACTCCAAACCAAAAATCGGCAAGAATTAACACTACTATCAGTATCAGCATCCATCTCAAATCATAAAGAGCGAGCAATGCTTCACCTCCCATAGTTCCTAAAACTATAGCTTTTCCCGAACTTGTAGTCATATTATTTACCATTATGCGTATATCTATTATTCAGTCCAACATTCACATTCCCACGCTCTTCGCTTTTTTAGACCCTCCAAAGGCTTACCTTTGGCATATATCCATCGCTTAAACTGATTAGTTATATCTTCATCTGAAGCCTTCTGTAAGATAAGCTTAAACAATGTAGACTTACGGAAAGATGGTATACCAAAATTAAAACAGAAGTCTACGCATGCGTCAAAGCGTCCTTGTGTTTTAGTAATCTCCTTTGATGCCGAGAGGAATATCTCAATCGGCTTCAAATCATCCAATAACCATTGTTCTGCCTGTGCTTTAGTGCAGGAAGTGTGAGGTGTAACATGTTTAGTATGTCCATAACCGCAAGTCCACACTCCTGCAGGACATCGGTAAGCTTTTGATTTGTAGCCTTCAAATTCCTTAATTTTCTCAATTAATCTGTTGCTTGCTTTCATAATGTTTGTTTTTTTGTAAAATTAATATAAAAGATGTAGAGTAGGCAGTTAGCTCTACTCTAAACAGCTCTTTATGAGCCATCCAAGAGTTATCACGAGGCTGTATCTAACAACATCCTCAAACTCAAATCGTTCCAAACGATAGCGAAAAAACTGATATATCTCTCTCGCTATCATAAGGGTATAGGCTACCCAACCGATTACGAGGGCAACCATGAACCATAAGCATAAGCCGAGGATGTCTCGGCTGTTGATATTTCTCCACATATTGTTTAATGTTTATTTTTTAGAATAGCGGTATTACCAAAGGAACCCCTGATTTAACAACATTCATTCCAAAAGCATCATCAGCAGGATAATCATTAGAGAGCTGAGGAGGTGCAAAGAGTACATCCTCGTAGCGATAGCTTTCTGAAGCATTTATAGTGTCACCAGGAAAAGAATTATCGTGCGTATCGCTATATGCTGCATGCTCCCAGTTGTAAGTGTGCCCCGAGTCACCAAATTGGACATTCTTACTTGTCGGCTCAAATTCGCTCGCATTGTCAACATACCACATCAATACATCTTCATTGCCCCATTTCTCGACCGAGGAAGTGAGGTGAAGAGCTTGACCAGGCATAAGCAAGAGCATACGACCTCTACGACCATTGCAAACGAAGCATCCGTGCTTGTATCGACCATCATTGTAAGATGGTTTGGGCGAACCTTCAGGCAATACCTTAGAATTAGCGTCACTTTCATAGTTTCTCTTGAATGCGATACGAGGGTCTGCGTAAACAACAGTTATAGCTGCATGCAATATCTGATAAGGTTTTAGATTTCCCCATCCAGAGTTTGCTTCAGAATCTCTGTATCTCAATCTGCTTGCTGTTGCCCACTTAGAGACTACAGGGTTATATTTTGAGAATATGGTGAGCTTAACTCCCGACTCTTTTAGTCCTGCTACGATTGTTTCGTTGCCATTCATATTGATACATGGAACGTCATAAACCATTGGCAGGAGGACGTATCGCATTTCACTACCAGTAGAATACGATTCTGTTCCTGTGTATGTTCCTACTGCTATAGACTTATTCTGCTTCAAGTCACAAACGATAGGGAAGGAGTCGGATTTAACTGGCTCGGCAGTATTCTCTACGAGTATTCCTTTAAGGTGTAAGTCGCCATCTATGATAGTCCTCTCGGCACTAAGACGGATAGTTTCTGCGTCAAGGTCTATGCCTGCTCGCTTATACTTATCCTTAAAAGCTACGTCTTGCTTTGCTTCCGTCCACGCGGTGTTGGTAACCGCCTTTTCGAGTTTCGGTTGGCATATCTGTAATGAGCCTGCGCCATTCTGCGCATAAGTGAGGATGGAGATAGGCTGTGCGGTGTTCTTGCTATTAAGCGAGAAGTGATAGCATACCTTAGTCCAATCTTGGGGAATGGATGAAAACTGCATGTAGCCTGATGTTGGAGAGTTTCCATGCAGCGAGATGTAATTAGGTATATACCCTACACCTTCATTCTCTGTCTGCATGTAGCCTTCGGCAAAGAATACACCACTATCCAGATTAATTGTACAGATTACGTTTTGCTTACTGTCAAGGTCTTTGCTGCGGACGTAGAATGAGAGCACATAGTCTGTGTGGGCTTCGAGCGGAATCTTGTATCGAAGAAGTGTGCCTGTCCTTCTGTCAGTGGTCGCTAAGTCTACGTTTGCTTCGCTCATACTGCAATTATCCTTAGCATTGTTGACGATAGTGCCCACCTGTGTAAGATTGCCCCCGACATTGAGATAGCGTGTGTTGTCGAGCATATTACCGTTGCGATATACATAATCTTCCTCGGCAAGAGTCCAGCCATTATACGAGTCAGCCTGCTCCAGCATCGGCTGCGATATGTAACCTTTAATGCGAGTACTCGAAAGCGGTTGGAAGAATAGTCGCACAGAGCAATACGAATAGTCGCCTTTAGCCTCGAAGGTATAGGAGATGAGCTGCCATACGTTTGCGGAATCGAGCGTAACTTCTTGGTTTAGCATGTCGCCTTTTGTGGCTGTTGCGCTGTTGCCAGTTAATGCCGACTGACCAAAAACCTGTAGAGTAAGATGCGCTGAAGTATCAGAAACCTTAGCCCAACAAGAAAGAGTATATTTCTTTCCCACTACGATAGGGATATTCTTGCTGCCACGGTCAATTTCATTCGCCTTACTGCCCTCCCACGTCAGCTTGGAATACACACCTTGGTTTAAAGGATAGGTATAAAAAGTGTTTTCATCGTTGTGTCTATCAATACGCTCTATTGTAGCATAAGAGTTTAGATAGATATAAAAACCACCATTCCTTGCAAAGTCAGAGTTTACCAAGAGGTTTCGCTTCTTAGCAGCTTCCTCAGTCACGCTAAGAGAGATTTCTCTTGCGGTCTGCTTCATCTCGCTATTGTAGATAGTAAAGCTGTTTTTATCCCTCACCTCGGCAGGAAGATTGTCGTATTTATTGCTTATCTCACGAAGTTTGATGGTCTGCTCGTTCTGCTTCGAAATCACGTCCTTGCTAAATTTAGCAACATTGACAGCGAACTCTATCTGTTTTCGATAGGTTATACCTTCATACTTGAACCATAAAACTACATAACCATAAGAACGACTGATAGTAGTAAGGTTGCCACTAATATCTGTATAAGAATCAGATATAATCTGCGAACCAGTCATCTTCACTTCTATATAGTTGCCAACGCCTAAGTCAGTCTTGATGGCTGCATCAGCACCCTTAGCGTTCATAAGTTCTGAATACTCCGCAATGCCATAATCTTTGTCCTTAAGTTTGGCAACTACATCTACATCCCCTTTTCTAATAATGACTTTAGCTAATTTAACGGCATTGTTAGGCACAACACCATTTTCATTAGTATCAAAGACCAGAGGTGCATCTCGTATCTCTATCTCAATTGCGCTTTTGCCGTCTGCCCCAGGCTTTCCATCTGTTCCATCTTTGGCTTTACGAGGTATGCCTATAGATGCAGACAGCTTTACATTCTTTCCCATAAGCAACAATTAATTAAAGCGTTCAATATAGTAAGCCATAGCCTCCTTAGCTACACTCTTGGCTGTCTTGCGCCATTCCTGCATCTCCGCAAACTCCTGCTCGTGCTCTGCGTTGTCGGATTCAAGCAGATGGTTGTTGATGATAGCTTGCATCTTGTCGGCAGGATAGGCTGCCGAGATAATGGCGTTGACGATGGTGTCATAGCCGATAGGCTGAGGAATGCGGACTTGACAAACACTATATACTACCTCTGTCTCTTCGTCAGCTTTAGATGCTTTGTCTTTATTCGCCAACATGGAGTCGCTAACAGGTTGTTCTGTTTCCTTAATGTTAAAACAGATACGAATTACATTACCCTCGAAATTGAGCATCTCAGGACGCTCCTTGAAAATTTGCTTTAATTTATTCATAACTTCCTATTTTTTATAAGTTTATATTATTGTTTAGTTCCGACTATTCTGTAGTCAGGATTTCCGCTTACGTTCATTCTGCGTAGCTTGCCGAGAAATGGAAATTTATTATTGTCCACACACCATTGCAGTTGTTCAACGAGCTTCTTGTTATTAGTGAAGAACTTATATTTCTGCCCATTCTCTTCTACTTGCACGACATTACTTCTTCCCGATTTATGAACTTTACTCTTTACATCAAATTCAACATTGAGAAAAGCGATTGGTCTTTCGACGAAGTAGCTTGCACTCATTCTTTGACCATCGAATATCCTTTTACCTTCATCGTCTTTATCTTCAAACGAGGGCATATCAAAATCATCAAAACTATTCATCTTCGTGATTTTTCGCCATAGGTTAAAACCATTGCAATTCTCCAACCACCCTTTATAACTCGCCAAAGCTTGATGACGAATCATAAGATTTACAAGATTGTGAGCCTTCTTCTTAAATCGTTCCTTCATACGTTTTCTAAGCAAAGTATGATTGAAATAGAAGCGGTCACCTACATAGTCAAGACTATACGTATGGTCGATTATCTGTACGTTGTAGCCTGTGTGCAAAGATTGATGAAGATTTTCAGCAGAATACTTTTTAATATAGTTTACTGCCTTCCATACTTCCTTTTTGCTTCTACCCAGCACAACAATATCATCACAATATATCTCAATCTTGACATCAAATTGGCTACAAACCTTACGACAAAGAATGCTGAGATAAAAGTTGGTGAGTGTTTGAATAGGGTACAGCCCTATGCCAAGACCTTTCTCCTGTGCAAATATCACTTCGTGGAGTAAATATCTTATACCCTTATTAGTAAAGAAGTCGCACAAACATTCATAAATTGCCTGCCTGTCTACATTCTCATAAAACTTCACATAATCGAGCTTACAGAAATATATTCTGCCACACGACTTGTTCTCGTCTATCCACCTCTCCGTTCTGCGCTTAGCATATATTGTTCCACGTCCTTTCATACTTGCTCCACTTTCTATGTATAGAGCTTTATTTAGGTATGGCATCAATACTTGCATCAGAGCATGATGTTCGATATGGTCAGGATAGAATGGAAGTTTGAAGAGTTTTCTTACTTTACCACAAGGGCATCTACGATAACACGAGTGTCCTTCGCTTGTGTGATAAGTTCCATCTTCGATACTCGCTTTCAAAGCAATCAAATTCTGCGTAGCCTTGCGGTCGTAGATTCTCACTCCTTTATTCTTCTCCTTCTTACGTCTGGCTTCAAGCACGGCACGTTGCAAGTTAGCCATATCGCTAACCTGCTCCAAACGAACCTTGCGGTGTTTCTTTCTTAATTTTGCTTTGTGCTTGTAAGCCAATTCTGTTGTCATGATTGTCTTTCTATTGCTATTCATATTCCTTCTATAGGCTTTCTACACTCTTGGCTCACTGGCTTTCGGCACGTGCGTACAACTGCACCACTTACTTGCGAGAGGGGACTCTATTTCATACCCTACGCCTTTTATCTTCGCTCTGTCGGGAATTACGCTGTCTTACAACAACTACCCTCCATCGAGACAGGTTCAACCGTGTGCTCTTTTCGTCTTTGATTATCACGTAATCTGTTGACTCCAAGGAACAGTGTTAAGTATATTCCTTTGATAGGAATGTTTTATTTTAGTATAGAAATTCAGACGAGCGCCGATGTTCGTCCTCGAGTTCGAGAAACCGTTGTTCGAGTTCGCACAACTGAGACCGCATTGCGACCTGTTGTCAGCGTTACCACCAACGTTCAGCAGCTCCACGATGTATCACCTTTTTACATCCAAAAAAATATGGCGGTAGAAATAAACATTAACCATACTTTGGACTATTGTTTTTTTTGTGTCTTCTGCGAAATCCTATAGGAAGTAAACGACCTTTGCTTTAAGCTTTGCGAAAGGCTTAACCTATGAATATTAATAATTATGTTAATTAACTCTTTGTTTATATTTTTTAAAACCATTTGCGCAGCTCGCTGGCAGATGTGCAGCCGTAGCTTACGCTACGTCTCACATCGCCACGAGCTCCGAGCCACTAATTTCGATAACCGAGCTATAGAAAGCCAGACGAGCGCCGATGTTCGGCCACGAGAGCGAGATACCGGAGTTCGAGCCCGCACAACCGAGACCGCATAGCGACCCGGAGTCAGCGAGACCACCAACGCGCAGCAGCTCCCCTGTAGCGTTATCCCAGTAACCATCGCAGTAATATGTCGTAGCTTGTCCCGATATGGCAGTAGGTATCATATCCCAATATTCGCCAAGCAACATGCTGCTGATATAACTGCCATTTGCATTTAGTACAGTAATAACAATATCTCTACCTGTAGCTGTATTGCTAACTCTGTTGCCTGCATAGATTACGGCATGACGCTTACCTTCAGAAGAATAGAAACGTATGTTAGGACGGAACTCCCATAATTTAGCCCACAGGTCTTCAACTCCATATAGCTTAACTGAATACTGATTGCCAATAGTTTCATCGGTATAAAGCACCTTGCCACTACCATCACCCAGATTAATACACTTACCCATTGGTACATCGCGACACGCTTCCCATTTAGAGTTCTGAAATCCCGAACCTATCGTAGTCTGCACATCAAGGTTGCCATAGTCAGCTTGATACAAAGCATTGATGAGACATTGGAAAGAATAACCAGTCAAACCGTAGTCGCTTGAGAGTTTCTGTGCGCACGCCCAAAACTGCGACATAGTTTTAGAATGCGATGGCGAAACTCCAGGACGAGAATGACCTACGCCATTTTCGTCAACATACATCTTGTAAGCACCAATCCATTCAGGCGAATCGAACGAATGACCACCACTTATATGGTTTAGACCTCCGAAGTGCATAGTCTTGCCTTCTCCCTTAAAATAACATTTAGGGAAGTGAACCATTGTTTCGTATTTAGAAGCATCATCGACCTTAGTGCCATCAGCAAAATAGTTCCAGTCTTCTGAATTAAGCTTTGCAGCATACGTTTTTCCACCTACCGTTTTAAGCATGTAGCCACCTACCTTTGCTAAGTATTGGTCTACCGCCCATCTCTGCGACACATCGAAAGCTGGATTGCTATTCTTTTCGAGGGTGTACTCTGTAGAAGGAAATAAGAAAGTTTTTGCAAGCTGTTTTTCCACATCTTCGAGCGAGATACGTCTTTCGCTACCTCCTGCCTCGATTAAAAAGTTCTGTGAAGGTAGCATTGAGCTAACCTTGTCAACTTCAGATAATTTTTTTGTCATTTTTTATGCTTTTTATTGTTATTATTTATGTTTATTATCCTATCAAATAAGGATTACCTTCACTATCTGTGAGAAAATCACCTTCGGCTGTAACCGCATAGTCGAGTGGTGGCTTATGGTCGTATTCCACCTTTTCCTCCAACTCACACTCTTCGCTTATTCCTAAGCCTGTCTCGCCAATATCGTATCTGCAAGAGTCGCCTTGCTGCCATTGCTTAGTAACTTCTGTAAGGTCGTTATTATGAGCAATAGTAAACCAATTGATGCTCAGTAAACGCTGCGGATATTCAACCTGATTGTTAAGGCATTGCACCAAAACCTTATCTTCACGAGGAAGTTCTCCATAACTAATACTTGACTGATTCAAGAAGTCGAAGCGATAAGCAGGGAACATGCGCTTCACGTTGAACTGAAATTGCGCCACAACCTTATCGTTAACCACAACCTTGATGATATAGTCATTCTTCATTATCAATCTGAGGTCGAGCGTCATGGAAGTTAGCGAGAGAGCAAGAAGCTCGTTAGGAGCAGTCTTAGACGATACCGCTATCTGTGTAGCCTTTCCATTCTCGTCAACTCGGAACACCTGTAGTGTGTAGCCTGTGCTGACTTTCTTCTTCGATAGATAGACATCAATAGGTATCATCTTCAGATATTCGTTGCCATCAAGACATTTGTTGCGCTCTGCATCAGAAGCTGCCTTAAGATTGTTGGCAACGAGATATTCATACAACGATAGCTTATCTAATACAGGATTGTAGGAGATGTTAGTCTCAACACCTATTCCTATACCGTAGGTGTCATCGCCCTTCTTAACAGTATAGAGCGTAACAGGCTCGGTATGAATCTGAATAAGCGTATTTGTACGATAATCGAGCAGTTGCGCCTCGAAGTATATCTGCTGTTTGTCGTTGGCTGCGATATTACGCTTTATATAGAGCGTTCCCTTGGCGGTAGTCTCTGTAAGGTCAATCTCATATTTGCCAGTCCAGTTGCTGTCTTCAGCAATGCTTACCCAAGTGTTGCCCTTGCTCACCATCCATTTGATAGAAGAATTAACAAGAGACATATTGCTTCTGCGATTGTCCAACGAGCCATCCTCGGTAGTAGCATTAATCTGCGGTTGAATACCTGTATTAACCACCGTGCGGTCGGGGAAGAAGTTAGTGCCATCAGTCGTCTGCATCAATGGCGACATAGGAGTTATGCAGACTATACACACAGAGGTATTCAGAGGTGTATATCGTCTGCGGACTCGTTGATTAATTGATACTGTTCCCATAAGCCTTATCCTATAATTACTGCTTCTATATCACAATTCACGAGAATATCGCCATCCGCAACATCATTGCTGGTGACAACGAGATTGGCTGCAAGAAAATCATCGTTAGACGAGAATGTTACAACCGACTGGCGAATTTCCGACAAGTCTTTGCTTTTTAAGACTACAAACGTCATAGTTCCTGCACCTACGGTAGCAGCCACGTGAGTCTTGGTGTTTATGATTTGAGCCTTGATAGTAGCGTTCCTTGCTCCGTTCACTCCGTCTGTATTATCGGAATAGAGATTAAACTGATACAAGTCGGCAATATCATCAATGCTTATGCCTACTCTATATACAGCTTCGTCTACTCCAGGCACATAGAACTCTGCGATAAAGAGCTGATGAGAGTCTACATATAGCTTGTCGCTATCCGAAGTCTTGTCACGATGAATGATGATAGTAGTATTTCCGTCTTGCTTCTGCACCGCTACCTCGTCACCTCTATAGAGTTTAACAGAGAAGGAAGATACATCACCACCTGTCGAGTTCTTTAGCCAGAACTTCAAAGAGCAAGTAGTAATCTCGTTGCCGTTTTGGTCGAATGCACCAAGCATAGTTGATGATGCTTCTATACCACCAAAGTAAGCAGAGCCACCAAGCAAGGCAATCAAAATATCCTGACTGCGTTCCATTTCGTAGGTTGCGCTACCTACACTCGCTACACCCCTATATGTAACAACGTCAGCATCTTGATTGGTAGCCGAAGCAAGGTTGCCAATGATACCCAACGAGCCGTCATCACGATTGAGCTTAAAGCGACCGTTGAAGTTGGTAGATGTAGACCAACCAGTAGTTCCTGCGGCAAAAGTAATCTCTGTGCCATTATAGAACCAACTGTGTGAAGTCAAGTCTACGGTATTCTTGCGAGCAGAGCCGACATGAGGCGTGATGACAGGATATTTGTTCAACTCGTCACTCCAAGAAGGCGTAACTGCGTTGGTATCGGGATTGACACCTTGGAACAAAGGAACACCACTAAGAGTAAAATAAAGCGAGAGCGTGTCGCCATCAATGATTCTGCGCACAGGCAGACTTGCGGAAAGATTAACCTTATTACTCATGGTTAGCCCCCTTTCCGTACCAATGTTTTACTTCTTCGATAGTCATAAGCTTACCATCGCAATTCTTTACCTTGCCTTCTAAGGTTTCACCCTCTACAGCTGAAAAGAGTAGTTCCTTGTCGGTAATGACTACCTTGTCGTATTTACTCATCCTGTGAGAAGCGTCCAAGCCTATAGCCTGACACATACCTCTCGTTATTACAACATAATTCATAATCTTTATATTTTTAATCATTTACTTATATTTCCAACATCTGTTTATACACATCGCCTGTAGTGGTCTGCACGGCAAAGATAAACGTAGCCATATCACCCATTCCAAGGTCGTCAACGCTATTATCGTTGCTCCACGTAATATCCAACGAACCTTTGAAGTTCTTCACCTTGTCTTGCAACGCCCAGGCATCATCAGAAGTCTTGTCGCCAGTATTCCTTGTTACTTGCCACGTCTTAACAGCAGCCGAATAGTCCATATCACCAAGCTCTAATCGGCATTGCACATTATGAGTCTCGCCACGAGCTATGCCTGCTGAGAGATTATGATACAGGCGCAACTGGAGTTTCATCACGGCAGTAGTAGCTCGCCAATAGTCGTTGTCCTCAGAAGGCTCTGTAAGTGTAACATCACCTTCGGGAACAATACAGAGCCAACGAGTTCCGAGCCATGTCACTTCATCATAGTAACTATACTCTGTGCCCTCTTTCCAATCCCCACGATAACATGGTGCCCAAATGGTATCTCCCGAAGGACTTGTATAATGAATGTAGCCTGTGCGAATGTTTATACCATTATAGCTTACAGAAACAATCGACCTGTTAGCGAGCGAATAGTTATTTATGCCACGATACATAACGAAACGAGGAGCTTCACTTCCTTCCGTTTCCATCAATAGCATATTCTGTCGAGATTTATCAGTTCTGTTACCAATCAGTACAAGACTGTCTCCAGCAGCAGGAGAATTATTCTTGTTTACTACAGCATCAGCACCTTCAGAACAATCCGTTTTACTAAGGATTATCCAAGCGAACTTATTGCCATCGTAGAGTTCATGCCCATTGCCATCTGTGATAACCTCGTTGTCTTGTGATACCTCCGTAACCCTACGCCAATAGTCTTTGTTACCCACATTCTCGTAGACTCCTGTCTTGATGTTAAAAGTCTGACAGCGTGCTTGGTCGTCCACCTTCCACGAATTGATAGTAGCAGTAGAGCCATCATCAGCCAAGAGATAACACTTCCAACCTGTAATTTCACCATCGTTATTTCTTATCTCTACAACATGCGTGAGCTTGGAAGCCGAAGGTGACAAAACTATATTACCACCAACATACGACAACTCACGAAGCTGCAAGGTGTTAAAGATAGCTTTGCCCCAAACTATCAAATCTGTAATAGACATCTGATATTTGCCATTCTTCTGTTCAACAGCAAATCCTGTCTGCTCAGCATTGTTATAATTTAACGACTTCAACAAACTTACAGCCACCTCCGACAATACCGCTCTACCTGCGCCATCTATGCTAAAATCACCGCCATTGCCTAAGCTCATTCCGTTTATTGCTTTGATAACATCCTGAGCCTTTAGACCCTTCAAAAATGTTATGAAACCTTGGGCTGTGTCGTCCTTGAGCTTTGAAAGAAAACGTTTTCCTTCCTCAGAAGCAATCTCCGCTCTAAGTTGAGCAATAGTTAGACCTCCTCCTATTCCTGCATTACCGCTTAATAAAGAAGAAATTTGATTTTGGATCTTCTGGATAGTGCCAACTTCTTTATCCTCCCTTAAAGTAATTTCGTAAGTAGGAATCTGACCTTCGGCTTCTTTGATTACAAGTTGGTCTATTGTAATTTCTGCATCAATGCCGAGGTCAGTATCTTCAAAGCGTAATAAATCTCCTGCTTTTAGGGTGTCGTGAAGACTTTTGACAAGACCTGTTGTGTCAGACATGGCCATATCGTGTTGACGAGCCATAAAAATTTCGTCAACTTTTGGTTGATAGACATATCTTGTACAGTCGTTTTTGTCGAGCAAAGCTATCGCGTACTTGAGCAACTTCAATGACGCGGCTCTGACATAAGAGTCTGGAAGCTTAATGCCTGTCAGTACAAAGTGGTCGCCTTTCCTAATAGGATAGTCCTTGTATGGAAACCAGAGTTCAAGAGCTTCATCCTTAACTCTTTCTATTCTTAGTCTCCATCTTCCGTTTTCCTTTAATACCGAAGCGACCTTAAAAGTACGGCCTCCGCACATGCCATCCTTCATAGAGATAGAAAAATCATCTTCTCTCAGGTCGTTTATATCAAAATCAATAGAAGGACTAAGATAGATGTCTACATTAGCAACTGTAGCATTATCTTCAAATCTTCCGTCATCATCAGGAGTAACACCTTCGTTTATTTCGTCAACGCGAACCCCATTTACTACCATTTCTTCTATGGTAGGGTATATCTCGACAACACCGTTTGTCTTGTCGTCGGTATCGAAGAACTGAGACGAAGAACGAAGGCCTATCTTGTCGATATTCAACGAGTCTACGTATGGGCGATATTTGTCGTTTGAGAACTTATGCGCTTTACCTGTAGGGTTTACATATTTCTTTTCGTCTTCTGTTAAAGTATTGTAGAAATCTGACAGCGACTGCTTTGGAAAACCAGGTAGCATAAGCCTGTTTATCGCCATATTATTAGGCAGATAGTCTGCATACTCCACGTTTGGCGCATGTATATTATCTTTATTTATACCAGAAACAAGCTGTATTTTGTCGCCAACCTTTACAGAGTTGATAAACTTTAAAGCATCTTCTTTAGAAGTGCTATTGTACGGATTACCCCCTTCGTACCAATATACTCCTAAAATACACTTGCCTTTATTTGCGCTGCCTGCGCCTTCTTTGATAGTTGCACGGATATTCGTAACCGAATCCGTAGTTATATATACTTCATATTCTTGCCCGTCTATTGGCTTGGTAAAATATGATTTATAGAAAGCTAAATCTAATACTACATAGGTATAGACTTCGTTTCCTTCGGTTTCTCGATTTCCAAGGATGCTTATTACATAGGCTACAATACTCTTGTCAAGGTCTGTATAATAATGAGAAGGCAAATTCTTCTCAGAGCCATAAGCTCTAAGTCTTGTGATAACCTGTTGCTCCGAATCTGCATTTTGCTCTATTTGATAGAGACCTTCACCTAAACCGTACTTAAAGATATGATCTGCAACTACGCCAATGGTTCCGACGTAGATATTTCTCCCACGGATTATAAAGTTAATATCAAACTTACTTTGGACCAACGCAAGAGCATCCCAACAAGTTTGTGTGTCTACGGTTAGAGACTGTGAGTCTATTACTATATCGTCAGGCGTTTTCTCTCCATACGCAAGTTTCCACTCCTCGTCAGTACAACCTCTCTGTCTTGACTTTTCTATACTGCGTGAGAATATCTTCCATTTCCCTTTACCAATTTGCTCGTCAAGGTTGGCTTGTATTCTATCGAGCAAATCATCTATTGTTTCAACATAAAACGAGAACTTAGGTAATGTTGTATAATGAAGCTCGTTGTCGTGTAACACAACATCAAAAAACTCTGCCCTCGATAATTCGTCTTGCAAGGCGTTAAACTTCACACTATCATAAACGAATCCCTCACCGTATGAGTTAAGGCTTGAGCTCTTATCTTTGCCTGGCTCGTAATTAAGTTCGTATCGCTCGTTACGGTATATAAGATAGTCTCCTATTTTGAAATCAATAGGCGCATTATGCTTAAAGCTAACTGACACAAAGCATTCGGACATCCACGCTTCTGAAAGTTCTATATCAGAAGTCGTTACCTGCTCTCCGTTAGCATCTGTCAAGAAAGAGCCGTCGCTGTGATAAATATTCCAAACACTCATGTTTATGCTTCAATTAAGTTGTCTATATTGCCGTTGTCGTCTGTATGGGGAACAATATCCGTTACAGGGTCGTTGAACTTAAATGTAACAGGCAGCGTTAAGATGTCCTCGTTATTCGGGTCTCTATATAGGGTAGGGCTAATACTTTTTAGCCTTACATGCCTTCTACCGACCTTGTTAAATTCGCAATACATCTTAATCATCCCCGAAGTCCTAAGATAATCGACAAAAGCCTTACATTTTTCGTTAGCACCAAAAGCATTACTCTTAAACAAGAATTTTACTTCTTTCTCGTAAGCTGCCATAAACAACCCTTCGGGACTAATGTATTCATCGTCTCCGTGACTGTCATTCCAAGTTCTTTTAGTCGGTTCTTTGACAGCTTCGCAAGGTTTGAACGGATTTTCACTAACATACATACCAAAGGAGGTAATGGCGTCTTTTACTTCAGCGCCATTACTCTCCTTCTGCATGTAAATCCTGAAAAATCTATCTTTTACCATAATCTTTCTTTTATAATGCAAATATACAATAATTATTGAATAAATACACAAGTTCACGTATATTTATGCACTAATTAAATTTAAAGTCATGTCTATCTCTAATAACGATGTGTCCTGTGGTTTTCATAATATTGCCGCCATACTGGTAGACGAAACATTTTGCCGAATCTTCACATATAACGCGAAGTTCCGCACCGTCAAGCAAATTAACGAATACTCGCGAGAGACCCTTTACATTCAAGTGCAGAGATGAGTTATGTCTTACATATATCTCTCCGCTATCCATCCAGTCATAAGTAATATTCGCAACACATTCGCCATTAAGGATGACCATCTTTGGATTACGTAAATTGACATTCTCGTCAACGTATACACCATGATTATGAATGACATCGCCAAAATATTTCTTAATATCTTTTGCTAATGGCCATTTTCTTCCAATACAGAAGTCTATGCCTCTTACAAATTTCTCGACCATATCATCTTTTGATGTGTTATCCTGCCACTCGGCAGTCCATTGGGCACACAAGCCCAATGAAACTGCCTCATTCTTCATTTTGTCTGACAAATTTTCTTTCTTAATCATAGTATCAATCTTTTATTTTATCTTTAATGATTTAGTACCATTAAGGACTTTGTTAAAGTTGTCGTTATATTCAATAAACATCCTCTCGATTCTTTCTGCTGCATCGGCGTTACGTAAGGTGTTTTGGGCGATGGTGTTGAGCTGTGTTAATTGCGACTTGGCAATAACGCTCATTTCAGGATAGAACTTTGCTTGCTCTGTACGCATAACAGAAACATCAAGTCTGATAGCATTTACGTAGCTGCATAGAATATCGGCTGTTTCCTCGGTTATGCTCTTTACTGAGTTCTTTGCTGAAGAAGACGTTCCATTTTCGGTTAAATCTAACCCCTTACTCTTTAAATAATCCAAGAGTTGTGTTGTGGCACTTACTGCACCTTCCGTCGAGTCGTACAAAGAGTTTCCTAAATTAATTATGTCTGACTCGTCAAGCTTCCCCTTTTCTTCCAATGTTTTTGTAAGCATACCAAGAGGTTTCTCCATATAGGCCTCGATTATCTTTTGCGAAATAACGTTTTTTACAACGTCTTTCATCAAATCTTTAACCTTATCCCTATATGCTTCTACAGCATCTTCCCCTTTTGACCATGCACTAACAATAGTGTCAGTCAATTCACTTGCCCAAGACTTAAAGTCTATGCTATAAATATCTTTCAAGAAGTCTTGTGCAAAGGTCTTGATGTTCTGATCCATTTCTTTGATTTGCTGATTGTAATCAGCAATCTTAGTAGAATCTTTCTTTCTCTTTTTATTCTCCGCGTTACGTTGGTTCTGAATCTCGTCGCGTTGTGCCATCATAGAAGCAAGTTCTGCGTGATAAGCACTATCTGGCTTAGCTTGAGCTTCTTTAGCAGCCTTATACGTCTCCTCTGAATAAGTGCCCTTCATTTTAAACAAAGGGTTCTCCTTCGCAAGCTTGGAATTATTAACCTTTTGTATAAGGTCATAATTGGCTGTAACCTTTTTGAGCTGTTCTTTGGTATCTTTACTAACTTCGTAAGAGTAAATACCTCCCAAGGTGTCCTCGATAATGGTCTTAATGTTTTTGACCATGTTATCGAGTTCTTTCTGACGAGCTTCCGAAGCTTCAATCTCCTTTTGCAGAGTCTTATCGTGCATGGCAGACAAAGACGTGATAACGCTTAGAGCCGCACCTGCCGCTGCACCGTAAGGCCCAAGCTTACCAAGTCCTAAATCTTTTAGTCCTCCAGAAACTTGCGAAGCCGCCCCCAGGGCGCTACTTGCAGTACTGGTTATTTGACCTAAGAAAGTATCCTCTTTGCCGAGAGCTGAAAACAAATCAATAACAGGATTAAGACAATCCTGCAAGCTCTTCATCTTATTTGCAAGAGACGTTAATCCGTTTTGGAAATCGTCGTAAGCTCCTTGCTGTTCGTTCTCAAGGTCTGCTTTAGTGTACTTCTTGCCAGACTGAAGACCCATTTTCTTGGCCTGCTCTTTGGTAAGAATATAAGAATCACCACTTTTATATTGGTCTCCAAGAGTACCCTTTAGGTAACTACCAATCGCATTTCCTCTTTTTGTACTATTGAATAAAGCTCCGAAAGGATTTCTTTCTATGGATTCTTTTCTTAAATTGTCAAGAGCCTTTCTAAGTTGCTTTACAACTTCAACAGACAAGCCAGTAGTCTTAGAGAAATCTTCAATACCTGTAATCATTGAATTAATAGTGTTTGTTGACACTCTATCCAAATCATCAAATATTGTTACCCAATCAGACTGCTCCTTAAACTGCTCAAATTTTAGTTTGCCTATAGCTTCGTTGTGGTTCTTATCAAGACCTTTAAGAGCTCTCTGCTTCATTTCTGAGGTCGTGTCAGACTCTTCAATGAGCTTTTTCTGACGCTCGTAGGCTCTATTCTCGTCCTCTATCTGTTGTTCTATAGTCGCGTTCTTCTGAATGAGCTCTGCCATCAAGTCGATACTTTCCTTCTTGATTTTGGCAACTTCGTTTCTCCAACGCTCATAGATAACAGAAATATTCTCGCTATCCTTGCCAATCTTACTGTTAAAATCAGCCTCAGTCATGTTAAGCACATCGTCGGCAGTATATTTGGTTCCTGCTCGATTATTATGCTGTTGTATCGCAACACTCATTTGCGATTTCAACTCGTCCTTTATAGTACCATTCTGCACATGGCCAAAAGCAACCATCGAAGCACCACGACTATCACCAGTCAACTCGTAGAGCTTTATGTATGTGTCATACTGTTCTGTCAGAATGTCTAACTGCTTGCTGAGTTCGCTATTTTGAGCCTTTATTCTTGCCTCTTCGTCACTACGATTTTTTGCATGAATATCAGCAATTTGGCTCTTCTTGTAATCAGCACGTTCTTCTGTATTAGACTTTATTCTATTAAGCAACTCTCCAACAGAAACTCCATAAGTACCTGGGTCAGAAAGTCCCATTTTAAAGATAGGTTGGAACTCCTTCTCACTCTTTATTTGAGCGAAAGCACCTTGTCTACCATAGAGGTCTCTGTATTTTTCAAGCTCGGAGTAGAATTTCTTATACAAGTCAATCTTTCTCTTGAGAGACTCAAGTTCTGTATCCTTTGTATTTGTTTTTCCAACTTTATTGCTCTTCTTTCCTTTTCCGTCATAGTCATAATATAGCAAATCTTTTGCTGCATTGACTGCTAACTTATAGTCAAGGTAAAGGTCGCTTGCGTTTTTTGCTTTAGACTTCCGTGCTGACTCGTATTCGTTGAGTGTTTTATCTATATCAGCTTGTGCTGCATTTCTTGCAGAATACCAACTGTCTTCTTTACCCCATTTTTCAGCATACGTCTTGTATTTTTCTCCAGTTCCACCCATTACGTATCCGTGGTATTGCTTAGGGATTCTTCCAACGAGTGTACTTTGAAGATTGTTTAGTTTCTCACTTCCTTCAAAAACAAGTTTTATAACAGCTTGGAAATTAGAATTAGCAAGCATATTTTGTAGTGTCTTCTCAAGCTCAGGGTACTGATAAATAAGATTCTTCTTAGCATCATCCATTAACTCCTTGACTTTAGCTTTTTCTGCATCGTTAAGAGGTATGCTTGCTTTAATCTTTTCTCCAATCATAGGGAAAGACTTGTCTATGAGAGAAATCATACTATTAGAGACCTCGGACTGAAGCCAAGCACTCTTATCTCCGCAGCCAAAAGCTTGAAGTACAGAAGCCCTAATCACGTCGGCTTTGTCTTCAGGGACACCCATAGACGAAAATATGCCACTCATCGCTTGCATTGCCGCTTCGCGCATCTTTTCATCCTTAGCTATATCTCCAAATCTTTTTGCAAGACTATCTTTCAGCTTATCTATATAGTTACCGTAAGCTCTCTCGTTAGCATACAGTTCTTTATCTCCAGATGAAGCATTTGTAGATATAGCTGCAATACGCATTTCCTCTCTATTCTTAAAAGCGTCCACTACATCTTCTGTTACATCTTTTAAGTCCGAATAATAACCTCTATTGCTAAGGGTCGCGCTCGCTATATTATTTGCTTCTTTTAGAAGCTTGATCTCGTTTTCAAGATATTGCAGTCTCTTCTTATGATCAGCCTCTTCGTTTGCGGACATCAACATATTCTTATAACTATAAGGTGCAAGTTCTTTTAGCTTTTCCTTATAGTTATCTATCATATTGTCGATTTCCTTTGTGTCTCCACCCGATATTGCAACCGAAACATTGTTATCTCGTAGGAACTCACTTATTTGCTTACTCTTATCCGCAATCTCATCTTGCGTTTGTTTTATCTTTTGACTCAGCTCTTGATATTCACTAATCGCATAAGTAATGCCAAATGTAACACCGCTTATGATAAGTCCAGGAAGTCCTCCTATAGCCGACCAAATAGTTGAACCTAACGCTTTTATTCCCGTGCCAACAAGTCTAAAAGAAGCAAGTGCCGACGTTCCGAAGTTTGCCCACATATTTTTCAGAGAGCCAAAAACTCCATTCATCTGCAAATATCGTCTAAAGACAGCCCACCTACTAACAACACCATTTGTAGCAGTTTGTTGTAGAAGCAAAGCTCTGTAAATTTCGTACTGTTTAGCAGATATTTGACCAGACACCATTAATCTGTTAAGCTCCGCTTTCGTAAGTTGACCTGAGATAACAGCTTGACGTAGGTCTGTAGATGTAATTCTATTCTTTGTCGCAAGTATTCTACCTTCGATTGAAGATATTTGCTCTCCCAACATTACCCTCTTTTGAATATCTTTTGCAAGGTTAGCCTTATTTGAAAGGAAACTTGATGCAACGCTCCCAGATAGAGCTTTCTTCATAGCGTATCCTGCAAAGACAGCTCCTACAGGCAATGCAAGAGAGTGGAGCGATTGTACTAATGTAGTAACGCCCTCAATGGCTGTTTTGAAAAACTTTCCAACAAGACTTTCGCCACTTGCAAAGTCTGCAAGCATAATTTCCCAAGCATCCTTCAGCTTATTATATCGTCCAAGCAAAGTCTCACTCAATGTCTGCTGCATATTGTAGAACTGGCCGCCTGCGTTTGTCATTTCCCAGAAGATAGACTTCACATCGTTAAAGCTTACTTCTCGGTTAGATATTCGTGTCTTAATCTCCGAAGTAGAAACTTTTCTACCTTCTTGCTGAGAATAGAACTTAGACAACTTGTCAAGCAAAGGAATACCTGCATAGGCAATCTGACGAAGTTCCTTGCCATCAAGCCAACCACGCGCCTGTACCTGACCAAATGCTAATGCGATACGGTCGAAACCAACACCAAGACCAGAAGACATGTCCGCAAGTCTCTTCGTCGTGTCGTACAGATTCTCATACTCAACACCGTATGCGGCCAACTGCTTTACATCTCGGTTCAACTCTGAGAATGTGAAAGGAGAATTAAGAGCAAGTTCCTTAATCTGATTGAACATAGTGTTTGCGTTCTGCATATCACCAAGGATGGATTGAAGTGCAATGTGTCGCTTCTCCATTTCACCACCTGTAGTAATAATGCTCATCGCAAACTGTTGAGCTCCAAAAACAAGTCCTCCCTGTAAGAAGAGCGACTTCAAATCTTGCACGGTCGAATTTAATGCTCCTGCATGATGGTTTGCCTTCTCAAATCCTCGAACCAATTCCGACTGTACCTTTGCTGCGGTTTTGCTAATTTCTTGTTGGCGTTTCTGTTCAATCTCAACTCCTCTTTGCGCTTCCTTATTTGCCTTATCGTAAGAAGATGCAAGATTGTTTGCAGCCTGTACCTCGCGACCATTTCCGAGATTACCAACTCGTCCTAAGAAACTAACGTCTCCTACCTGTAGACCAAGCATGATGTTTCTTAGGCCCATAAGTTGAGTTTCAAGATGCTTAATCTTTGCGTCAGCCTCACCTGTATCAAGACCTAACATCTTAGATGTAAACCTCTTTTCTTGCAGATTATGCAACGCTCGTTCAGCGGACTGGATTCTCGATCGCGTAATCTCCAGTTCGCGATTAAGCTGTTCACGTCTTTCTTTTGTCGCCTTCTCATCCGCCTTTCGCTTTGCTTCCTGTAATTCCATGTAGCGTTTGGCGTAATCAGACATTTCCTTTAGTTCTGCCTCATGGTCTTTTTTGCTTAATTTTTCTGCGTTCGCATATTCTTTGTTCGCATCAGTAATTTTACGCTTTTCTCGGTTATAAGCTTCTGCTGCAATGGTAGCCTTTAGAAACTCCAACGAGACATCAGAGATAAGGGCTTTCATCTGTACTGCATCTGTAAGCATTGAAGGATTTAGCTTCGCTGCATTAAGACGAGACAAGATTTTTTCAAGCTCCAGAAGACTATCAGAAAGCATTGATGTTTTATACCCCTTATGCGCACCCTCCAACATCATATCGCGAAGCTTTGCTAACTTCTCTGTTACACGTGCAATATCAGCTTCAACCTTTGCTGCTCCGTTAGAAAAAGAGGATAGTGGGTTTTCTTTCTTAAATGCAGAAATAATATTTCCTACTTCTGTCTTTGCAATTCCAAGCAGTTTGGTAAAACCTCCAAGAATATTAGAGTCGTCAACGCCACCTCTTTGTAAAAGTTTTACAACTTCCTCTCTTAATCCAATTACAGATTTTTTTGCATCATCAAGACTCTTGGTGTTAACGTTAGGATTTTGAGCTTTAGTGTTACCAACTTTCTTTTCCAAAGTGTTAACCTCTTGGAGTAATTTAATATATTTGAGCGCATTTGATACTCGGTTCTGCCACGCTTGGATCATTGAGCCAGAATCTTCATCTCCACTCTTGGCTATTTCCCGAAGCTTCAAGCTTACAGCATTGAGGAGGTTTGCCATTTTTGACAAATCTCCTGCATTGAGAAACTTGCCAGTAAGTGCGTTTAGGTCTTTTCCTCCAAGTTCGCCTAACGACTTTACGATACCTGCTATACCTTTCGAGTTCTTTTCGATATACTCGTTGGCTTCACGGAAAGTCTTCGCAAAGTCATTTTTATTTATCTTGTTAAGGCTGTCTAAAAGCTCCTCTCCACGCTTTTTTGCGTCTTGAGTAGCTTGATCGACACCGTTCATACCCTTAACAATCTTTTCAAGGGTCTTTGACATCTCGTCTTTGATGCCAAGAGAGACGAACAAATCGCCCATGTTTCCACCTGCCATATCCTGAATATTTATTGTTTAGATTTTGTTATTTAAGTAATCAGCGAGATTAACCGTCTGACCTTCCAAGGTACTTCCTTTTCGCTTTGCAGCCCATCGCTCTGCTAAGTCATCCATCTTCTGCCTTGTCGGTTCATTCTCTTCGTCTTTACTCTTTGGATATACCACTAATGGTTTGTCTGCAATCATCAGGTCTACTTGTGCTGATGTATAACCCCACCAATAATCGTATGCTTTAATTCCAAACTTCCGCTCAAAGAGAAAACCGAACTTTTCCGCTAACGAGAAGGCTGCTCCCCACGTTGTTCTGCTTGGGAAGCTTTTACTTCGCTCTTCGTCATCGTCATCATCACTTCCGTCATTTCGGTCGCTAATATGGTAGTTAGTGAGAATACGCTTGATGGAATTTTTTTTTTAGATGCGTCAAGGACTGCAAGGACTTCATCTGCACCAATATCTTTGATGTAATAGAGCCAACGCCAATAGAACCAATACATAAAGCGTATCTTCCAAACGTTGTTAAGGAGTATGCAAACACAAACCTTAACGTTGCGTTTCCACTCGTTATCCTCTTTCATTACAATATGAGAACACTTGCTCATCGTTCCCTTATGAAGCCAGCCGATCTTGTGTTTCTTTCCTCTAAACACAAACTCGGTAGGCTCGTCATGCAATATACTGTCAAGTAGTTTTTGAATATCTACTGAAGGTTGTTCTATTTTCTTTTCTTCTGCCATGATTGTATGCCATTAAACGAAGAAGGGCAGCACGGCTTTGTCTATTAGCCTGCCGCCCAACGGTTTGTTATCCTGATCCTTTTACCTTATAAAACTGACTTTCTCGCTTTTGTTGTAGTTCCAGTTACATCTCCCTCACTCAAGGAAGCTTCAGCTACTGAGCTTTTTTTTTTAGCCATGCCATTGACTGAGAACCTGCGCCCTCCATAGTTCCAGTAAACTGGATAGCAAAAGGCTCTGTTCCTGGGTTGTCGTAAAGAGGCTTTGCCCAAAGAGCAACATTAGTCATAACCATAAGGTTTTCCTTCTCCTCATCAACGAGAACGAAAGTACCTGTTACCTTCTGTTTCTTGAGCATAACAGATACACCAGCATAACCATTCTCACCATTATCAATCTCTGTGTCGCCAGTCGCGATACTAAGCTTAGTAATCTCCTTAACAGCATCTGCGCCATAAGCAAGCGTCAAGACTTCCTTTGCCTTAGTAGGCACGGTAAACTGAATACTCATGTCGCCAAGTGTTGCTGAAGAAGTCCAGTCGCCATCAAGACCAATCACCTTGTAGTGGTTGATGGTTGGATCGTCCTGTGTAATCTGCAAAGTATCAACGGTTACAGGGAGGTCAAACTCTGGTGTGATTGTTAGTGTTGGAGAGGAAAGGTCTGCAACTGCGCTCTGATAGAGCAATGAACTAAGACCGTTAAATACGTCTTTGAGTTCTTGTTTCTTTTTCATAGCCATAGTAATTAAATTTTGTTATCCTGTAAATAATTATTTTGTTCTAAGTTTTCCTTGTATGATAGTAACAGAGAATCCATTTCCATCATCGGCTTGTAGTGTAATCTGAGGCGAAGTCACAAGTATGTTATCCGTAGAGATAGGAAATCTTTCCATAACTGCTTTGACAGCTTTATCCACTTCAGAAATATTTATCAAGTTTGGGTTCTTTGCATCATTCTTGTCGCGGATGTATATCTCTATTTGCGCAATGGTTGAGTAATCGTTGTAGCTGCCTTTGTCGTCAATCTCGTTATTATAGATGTAAGAAGGAAACGAAACAACGATGTAGCTTTCCAGTCTACTATCGACCGACTTTGGGCGATTGCGAGGATATACCCTTTTGCATATTCCTTGCACAGCCTTACCCATGTCGTCATATAAAGTCTTAATGCTAATCATATCGTTACTATTTTACCTTCAAAAATCCCAGGCATTTCACCCACCAAGCTTGTCAAAACATCGTGGTTTCGTTTATTCTGAACAAACTTAGCATACTCCATTGCGACAACACCAATCAACGCATAAGTTCCACTCGGTTTACGTTGCGCGAGACTTCTTCTTGCTATATTGACACCTTCTTTACCTCCAGATCCATATTCTCCTCGATATGGTCTTGAAACGGTCTTCCCATCTCTGCCAAGGTGTCTTGCAGGGTCTCCTCCATAATACCTTTCGAGATTATAGGTTTCTCCCTTTGCAAGGGATTTTCTCGTAGGTGGTTCGCGGCCAACATCGTTTGCGTCTACGACTTGCACAAGCTTACCCCTATGATAAATGCCTACAGCAAACGAAGTGAGCAAGTTACCTGTAACATCGTAGTAGTCTTTTGTGTCAGCATATCTGCTCACCATCTCATACGCAACCAAATATAGTTTGCGCAAAATTGCAGCAACGGTTTTGCGTTCTAAAACATCTTTTGCTGCGATTGAGAATTGCTCAGATAAACTTGCCATAACTTATACCCGTGTGAAGTCCCAATACACTACTGTTCTATTATTATCAGGTTCGCAGTCCTTAACCATACCAACCTCTGTGTTGTTTCCAACTGTCGCATAAATAATATCGCCATCAATAGGACATCTATCAGCATCCCATTCGTCATATCTAACAGGAATTGATGCCTTCCTCTTGTTTTGGTCAACATATTTATCGCCTTCGGTGGTTGTGTCTGTATAACTGCGACCTTCGCCAAGATAGATAAGGATTTCTTTATCCTCTCCTATAGGAGCGTTTTCGTCAGCAAATGGATCATCAACATCAGATTTTCCTACAACATTCCTGACAATCTTAATGATGTGAGGGTATCTTGGGTTTTTAATATTTTCCTTTTCCATACGCCATTATTTTATAATGTGAGGAAGAGGTACACCCCAAGGAGAGTAATTTGCCCTCTTTACTCCGAGAGAGGTCACACGGAAGGTGGACTTCTTTTTAAGCATTGACTCTGGCTCAAGCTCTGCGTAAATCGCATTCGCTTCTGCCTTCATCTCACTTCTGTCGTTATCCGACATGTCATACCCACCTCCCGTGTGAGTCCATCCGTTGTCGGAATCAGAGGTGTTGTTTACCTTGCTTGGACCAAGTACGAACCATCTCAACATGTCGGCATAGGCAAGTCTTACCTTATCCTTATCGCATGCGTCAAGGTCTACACCATCTTCTAGCTCTCTATCGTACATAATACTCAAAAGGGCTTGTTTTGGCATCTCGAACTTCACCTTATTAATAAGGTAGTCGCTCACGGTAAACATATTTATCTCTGAATCCATAGTCATACAATCTATTGACGTTAAAGAATTAACCCTTCTGGGTGATGTCAATAATCCAACGGTAAGGGAAGTCGAGCATTGCAGGAACAGTAGCAAACATCAAGTCCGTGTGCCACTCCAGGTAATCACCATTGGCAATCGTTGTATTAGCAAGCAAACCGATACCATCGTTTGTTGTTGCAAACACCTTGTCAACAAGCTTATTGCCCCACTTCTCGAACATCTTCTTATCCTTAATCTCTTTGTGTTCAAATTCAAAAGCGTTACCGCGAGGACGAAGAACAACGATGTTGTCTGCCCAAGCCTGCTCTGTCTTTTCGGTTCCGTCGAAGAGAATTGTAGTTTCCTCTTCCTCAACGAGCTCGATAGGAGAAAGACCCTGGATGTCTCCGAATGCCTTCAGGAACATATCCTGATTTACACCATAGTCCTCAACGTAAGCAACATAGTGAGCTTTACACCAGTTGATCCACAATTCCTTAATCTGTTTGTTCTTCAAGAACACATTGAAGAAGGTGTTGACGGTCATCTGCCAAACGAGAGGCTGAGCCTTACGATTGAAAGTCTTACGCCAGCTCTCTTCAAGAACTCGCATCTGCTCCAGAATGTCACAGGTTTCGTCTGCCCAAGCAACCTTACCACACTTCTTGAAGTTATCGGCAGGCATATTGGTCTTATGGATTGGAGCCTGAATACCACGACCGATACCAGTGTAGTCGAGCTTACCTGTAGAAGCAAGCTTTGCTGTCATGAAGTTCATAGTGGTATCAACGGAGTCCATCAACTCCTGAACCTGATCTGTCCATTCCATAACGACATCACGGTCATTACCGAACTCTTCAAACTGGTTCATCAAATACTCACGTTCCTCTGCATTCTGGTAGATACCGTCTGTGATAAAGTCTGGAATTGTTGCAGAGTAAACCTGCAAGCCTCCTTTATCCTTCTGGAAAGAACCAGCCAAAGGAGCACGCATGTTAGCCAATGTAGCGGCACGAAGCTTCTTTGCCTCGACAGTGAATGTCGCAACACCTTTTCTGTTGGTTGGAGTCAGATCAGGAGCAATACGTCCCTGGGTCTTCCACCAACCATAGTTTACGTGGAAGATGTCCTTTTCGTCAAGAAACTTCTGGAGGTATTTGGTGTTATCCTTACTAGAGAAGAACTTCGCCATCCTCGAATTTTCAATATTAAACTTTGGCATATCCTAAATACAATCTAATAGTTAAACAATTAGTAGTTCGTGTAGAACAACTCTGGGTAGCGGCTTATATTCATCGCCTCTACAGCTGGTGGGAGAGGGCTCATTCTGTCCTTGATAAAAATCGCATCTGGTCCAAGTAAGCATGGTGTAAACATCATGCGAGGCTTCTCGAACTCATCGCTTCCAGGGAGTGTGTAGAATGGCATGTCGTAGTCGTGCGGAGCGAAACAGTTTGGATTAGTCACTACAGGGAGTGTAGAACCTACCGCAGCAGCTTCAACGAGCACCTGGCCAACTGTCAATGCACCCAAAGCGGCAGACAGTGTAAGTTTCCAAACATCACCTGCTGTGGCATCGGTTGTCGCCTCAACTGCTGTGACAGAAACACCAGTTCCCTTTGTCTTGAAATCCTTCTGGCCTACCATGATCTTGTCACCGATAAACGGAATGTGATGATAACCGTCACGAACGATATAAATATCCGTGTCTGTAACGGCGTTAGTTGCCTTGGCAACTGCGTAAGACTTCAGAATCTTAATAGTGCCACCCTTTTTGTCTGCAAAGCCGAGGCTATGCTCAACGAGATCACCTGCATAAATCTTAGCAGGTCCAGGGAACGGATTGGTGATAACACCACCGATAGGAGGGTATCTGAAAGCCTCCTTGACAGCACCTTTAAGATTGAAGTACACATGCTTCTGACCGCCAATCTCAGCAGATGCCTGCAAGAGCACTGTTCCGTTGAATACCGCACCCTGTGCGTTCATCTGGTCGTAATAATTGCTGTACTGCATAATCTTTTTACCTTAATTAAAATGTTATCCTGAATTATTTCTTGACGGATGCCTTTACGGCTCTGTCTTTGCAAATATCCTTAATGTCGTCCCACTCATGCTCGTTAAGTTTTTCGTTTTCTGTATGAGAACCATTAGATCCCTTTCGAGGGACTGTATTTCCTCCGTTAGCACGCTTGTAGTCGGCAGTATAGATATTTTCAGCCTTTGACACCAAGTCAGCAACATCTGCATCGTCTGGTATCTCAAGCTTAGAGAGTGCAGTATCAAGGAAAAAGTCATTCATTTCAAGGTTTGCCTTGTCGAACTTATCCTTCAAACCTGCCTTTACTGACTCGATGGTTGCCTTCCTTGCAGCCTTCTTGTCTCTTTCTGCGTTGGCCTGTTCGAGAGCTTCGAGTTTCTCAAGCAACTTGGAGTATTTGTCATCAGGATTATCATCCTTGTCAGCCTCCTTACGCTTGCGTTCCTCTTCATCTTCCTTCTTTTTACGTTCGGCTTCCTCCTTGCTTTTTTTAATCTCGTCAGAGACATTCTTGTGCAAGTTTCCATCCATACGTTTGAGTCTGTTAGCCAACTTGGTTACCAACTTAGAGTTTGCATCCTCGTCTTCACCAAAATCTTCCAAAATATCATCAAGTTCTTCGTTGATGGTCTTTTGGCTTAACGCTTTGAACTTGGTGGTGTCAACCTCCTTGTTCACTAATGCTAAGAGTTCTTCTCTTGTCATGTCAAATGTGGTTAAAATTGTTATTAGAAAGTGGTGCTTCCACTTTGTAATGTATAAATATACGTATTTCAAAGGCAAAAATATGTATAATTATGCAAATAACCAAGATTTTTTGAATATATTTGCATAAATATTTGATTTGTATGCAAAAAAAATGTTTTTCAGGATTAAAATTGGATAACGGAGAGCCTGTTTACACTCAAGAATATATCCAATCATTAAGAGATGCAGACAAGAAGCATCCCGACAAGTTGAAGATTATCGCTCAACGTGGCGGTCAGGAGCGCATGCTGTCTATTGACGCTGATATTAAGATAGTTGGAGGCTCGCGAGGAGGAAGTAAGAGCTTTAGCTCCCTTATGGAAGTTTTGAAAGACATCAAGAACCCAGATTTTCACGCGACCATTCTACGTAACGAGAAAGACGACTTGCAATCGTTGGTGACTGACTCATACAAATTGTTCTCTCAGTTCGGAACTTATAATAAGTCGCAAAACGATATGACTTGGAACTTCTTTAACGGAGGATGGCTTAAATTCTCATACTATGCAGGAGCTTTTCAAGACTTCAAAACTCGTTTCCAAGGTCGTCAGTACGCATACGTCTGCATTGACGAGGGCACACAATGCCCATATAAGAAGTTCAAGTATCTACTAACAAACAATCGTAATGCCGCGCGAATAAGAAACAGATTTTGGATAACCTGTAACCCAGACCCTGAATCGTGGGTTAGAAAGTTCATTGATTGGTGGGTAGACGAAAACGGTTACATCATTCCAGAACGTGATGGTGTTATTCGTTACTGCTTCATGGATGGCGATACTCCTGACTCAATATATTGGGGCGACACTCGTGAAGAGGTCTATGAGCAATGTAAGTCTATTATTGATAGCCTTTGGAAAGATAGCTATGAAGAGCTTGGCTACACAAAACTTGAAATGTTTATCAAGTCTGCCACATTTATCCGCGCAGACGTTTCTGAAAACATTAAGCTTATATCTACTGACGCATCATATATCGCTAACCTTGCACAACAGGACGAAGAACAACGTATGCGCGACCTGGAAGCCAACTGGAACTGGAAGGCTGCTGGCGACGATATGATTAAAATGGAAGACCTTGAGGAAATTTTTGACAATTCCATTCAAGAGGGAGATGGTGTCCGTCGAGCTTCTGCCGACATCGCATTTACAGGAGGTGATAACTTCGTTATGTGGTTATGGGAGGGATGGCATTGTAAAGACCTCATCGTGTCAAGGATCGACTCAAAGACGCTCGTTTCTGTTGTCCAGACAAGATTGCGTGAGTGGGGTGTTGAGGAATGCAACTTCACATACGACATGCAGGGTATAGGGCAGTACTTCAAGGGATTCTTCAGAGAAGCGGTTCCATTCAACAACCAGGCGACTCCTATTCCTGCCAATCACCAAGAAGAGGAAGGAATCAGGTACTTATACAAGGACTTAAAGTCTCAATGCGCTTGGTTATTCTACAAGATGGTGAAAGAGAAGAAAGTATCCATCGACTCGCAGCTGTTGGAACGAAAGTATTCGGGTGACGGATTCGATAAAGTCCCCCTTAGACAAATTCTTCAAAAGGAGCGTAAGATGCTCCGACGTGACGAGGACGGAGATGATAGAGGATTCAAACTTATGCCTAAAAAGAAAGCCAAGAAATATGTCGGGCATTCTCCTGACTTCTTTGAGTCTTGGTTCTACATAATGATATTCAGTTTAACAAAAAAGAAAAATAAAAAGGTAAAAGGGTTATGGATGCTATCAAGGTAAACAAAGTTAGGGAATTGCTCGTAAGGAAGCCTTTTTACGAGCTTACCCCAAAGGGATACATGAAACATTCAAATGTTAGTGATGTTGTCCCTGACTATTATGACGGAACAATGCCTGAAGATACTATGTATCGTCGTATCAAGACGCAGGCAGATTTCTTGCGAGAGTACTATCCTTCGGCTCATAGAATTATGGACGAAAAAGAGTATCCCGACATTTGGAAAAAGAATCCCGAAAATGGCAGATGGTATTGCCAGAAGATTCAACGTACAGCGTTTGCGTTTCAGCAACTCATTCATACTAAACATTTGTTACACTTGACAGGTAATGATATTCAGTTTGAGCTTGCTAATGGAGATGATTATGACAATGAAAAGGCTGCTGATGAAAATCAGAAGACTCTTAATAAGTTTAAGAAAGGTTGGCTTATGCGCGACATGGAGATACGCTTCTTCGAGGCTGTTAATTCTTATCTAAAGGTTGCGGAATGTGCTATAGTCGGCTTCTTTAATGAAAAAAACGAGTTCTGCACACGAACACTTTCTTACGACCGTGGCGATATATTGTATCCTCATCACGACTCTCTTACGGGAGATTTGGTTTGCTTCGCGCGAAAGTACTACGACTACGATGATGAAGGTAACGAAAAAACGGAATATGTTGAAGCTTGGGACAATAAAGAGTTCTACCGATTCAAGAAAGCTGTTAAAGAAGGTAAAGTCAAAGAGGTTATTACAAAGATTGCCAAGATTTTTGGTATCGACGACTATACTCTTGTTGAAAAGAAGGAACACGGATTTCAGTTTGTTCCTGTAGCTTACGCACGTAACGAGAATGGCCCTTGCTGGTTTGCGGTACAGAAAAATGTCGAAGACTACGAGGAAGCTTTCTCTTATCTTTGCGAGAACAACAAAGCGTATGCTTTCCCTATCTTGTCTCTTACTGGCGATGGCGATGATATTTCAATAGAAGGCGATGATCTTACAGGCTCAGCTAAATCTATAATGATTACCGACCCAAACGGAAAGGCAGAGTTCTTGAATGGTACAGATGCCTCTGAAGCTTTCGCGACACAACTCAATAAGTCTTACGACCTCATCTACGAACTTTCGTTTACTGTAAAACCACCTGAACTAAAATCTGGCGACTTACCTGGTGTTGCTATCAAACTTCTCTATTCTCCTGCTTTGGAAGTCGCAATGAATGACGCGCAAGAGCTACAGCCATTCCTTGATAAGCTTCTTCGTATCTGTCAGTTCGGTATTGGCACTGACGAAAATTGTGTTGCAACAATGGTTGGACTGCCTATTAACGCGTGGATAAGTCCTTATATCCATAGTAACAAGACAGAGGCAATTACCAACATTGCGACCGCGGTTCAAAACGGATTCCTTTCAAAACAGACTGCTTCCGAGCGCTGTCCTGACTTTCCTAAGACTGCGGAGTATGAACGTATCATGCGCGAAAAGAAGGAGGAGGATCAGCAAGACCTTCTTATGGATATTCAACGTGCGGATAATGAGACAGAGAACGCCATCGAGGAACAGGAAGCTACTGCGCGAATCAGTAAGCAGCAGGGCGGTAACGACATAAACACTGGAGGAGGTCGCAAAGCAGGGAGACCAAATCGCAGTGGCAAGAAATGGGACGAAAATCGCAATAATGACGTGGACGACAAGAATAATTGGAAAAAGTACAATCAAACTCATTAATAGACTATGAACGAATTACAACGTTCTGTGGAGTATAGTAGAAAAAGGTTACAAGCCCTTCGTAATTGTGAATCTCACATCGCGAGCATATTATGGGATGCAGCCAAAGATATAATCACTATCTCTTCTAAATACAGAGTCGGAGAAGTCTTACGAAATGAGGCTTCTCTGCTCTCGAAAGCTAAAGGTATTACAGAGGATGCAGAGGAAAGCATTAATAGCTATATCTCAGCATACTCAAAGGCTTCATGCAAGATTCTTGGCATTGATAGCAAGGGTATAGAAGACTTCTTGGCTGGCGACATATATGGCAAGACAACATCAGAAAGAAACGCTGTCTATCTCGGAAACTTTGCAGAGGATGTTGTAAGGATGATAAAAGCAGGAACAATAATGGGATATACAGATCAGCAGTTGTTATCTGCTATTCGTACTGGATACAAAGACCCTTATCGTACTTCTGTTATCACTAAAGCCAAGAAACAGGACATTAGCATAGACGTTCCTTCTTGCGGCAAAGGTTATTACAGAAACGCATATCAGAATATTATAAGAAACGCAAAACAAGTAATAGCATTATCATGGGGTAGGGCAGAGCAAGAATACGGGAAGGACAATAAAGCAATAGGCTTCTATGTTAAAAGAGGTAGCTCTTATCCTTGCGATATTTGTCAAAGTGAAGCAGACGCAGGCCTTCATTCGTTCAAAGACCCATACCCTCCATACCATGTTTCGTGTTGTTGCTACACTTTATTTGCATTTAAGGAAACTGACAAAAAATAAATACTATGGACGGAGAAATAACAGGATACACATTGAGTGTAGGTATATACAAGAAAGTTAAAACTTTGGGCATGAAAGACCCAAGGTATTACATTTATGCAAGCCTTCGCGGTTCGGGATTAGGCATGAGAGATAGCTGGAGCGTAGCTTTTCAAGGCTATGGTTTCAACTGGGCAAAAGACGTTCTCGAAAGAGAAATGAACAAACTTGAATCTCTTGAGTCTGTACAAAAGAGAATTGCAGAGATACAGGGCGTAAAAAAAGAAAGTGAGAACGCAGAAACACTCTCAACAGAAGAACTGGCAAGAGCCACGTCTAAAGAGCAAATTCTTACCGACCTCGTTGTCGCTCGTTCTAAGATTAGGAATACTGCGTCTAAAGAGTGGGCAGACTTAACTAAGCTCATCGCAGACTATACTAAGATAAAACAAGATGATCTACAAACGGAGGATACGACTGTGCATTTTTTCTTGCCTCGAAATTATCCAACGGGTAAGAATGACTGTTTGCTATTCAAAAATGGGCTCTGTAAGGGTGGTAAATAGTTAAATCTGTGTTAAAGAAGCAATACATGTACGCGATTACAGCAAAAGCATATAACTTTGCAAATACAATGTGATTTTCAGAACTTTTTCTGATTGCACATAATTCTAAAATTTTTTGGTTAACAAAGGGGCGCACCGTAATGATGTGCCCCTCTTTTTTAGTATTCTTCTCCTGCTACCATTTCCAAAGTCTTTTGAAATTCGTCTGCAAGATAGCTATCATTAAACTCTGGGATAATACCCTCTGAGGGTAATTTCTTTGTCTCTGCGGCTTCCATTATCATTCGTAGACCAATTTTAAGAGACGTGAAGTCTTGTACTACCTCTAGCAAATTATCACTCATCTTCGCCTCCTTTCTTTAAATGCTCGCCCATATCAAGAAGTGTCTTAGCATGTTCTTCCTTGTCGATGACTTCCTGAACCGCGTCCTCACTTTCCTTGCGAAGCTGCTCTTCGGTATTGCCTGCATCCTCAGCATCGTTACGTTTTGCAGCCTCACGCTCAAGATACTCCTTCTGTAGCTTCATCTTACCCAAACGATAATCCTTATCTCCAATAAGGGTAGTGTCAGCCATCATCTGCACAAGGATGTGCTCGATAGTGTTTTTCTCCTCGCCATACATCAAACGATTACCCTCATCGTCATATACGTAATGAACTGTGTCAAAGAACGCATACATCGCCATACCAATGACAAATTCAATACTCCATGAGTCTGTAATGGTAGATACCTTGATGTAAGGAAGACTTGCTCTCTGAAGGTGCTTTTGAATGTCGGCAGGGATATTCTGTGCCGAGCGCAATCTTTTCACTTCAGCCTTGCTAAGACTCTTTGAATACTTTAGGATGTAATAATTTCCTACCTGTACTTTCTTTCCAAATTCTAATGAATCCATGATAACAATATTTTAAGTTATACTTTATTTCTCGATCTTCTCTAATTCCATGATGGTAAGAATAGCGTAGTTAGCCAAGTCATACAAACTATCCTTCATGCTCTCTCCTTTTACCTTCGCTTCGTTCTTTCTGAGAGAATTAATGCGTTCCAGCTTCTCTGCCATGTGCCCGTAGGCGTAGGTTATGCCACACTCTTTGAAGATTTTATGAAAGCTATTTCCGTAATCCGTATTTTTTTGCTTAAAAGTATCGTACATTTTGTTTGTAATATCACGGAACGCTTTAGCATCACCTGTATCGTCAACAATATTAGGTGTAAGCTTACTGCTCATACAGCCTGTTTTGCTACCACTATCAAAGGCAACATGGTAGAACCAATCATTTTTAGGAAAGTATGTTGGGTAAATTGCAATTTTCTTTGGGGCGAACTTTTCTAATATTTCTCCTCGTCCAATGACATCTTCAGTAGAGAATGGCGAGATAGAAGACTTCACCACAGAGAACGTCTATAAAAGAGCCTAAATAACAAGAGGGTTTAAAGGTTGGTTTAAAATAATCCTTCGGAATATCTACGACCTTAAAAATAGGACGATAAGGTGTTATGAGAAGTTTAACACCCTCGATAGTCTTTAAATCTGTTCTATACTTTGGCAACACGCAACCGTATTCGCCCATGATTTTACGATGACGATTTCTTGCCGTATCCTCTTCGTACTCATTCTCTATAAACGGTAGCTTAAACTCTAATCCTACCTTAATATCATCTATTTCTATCATAATTCATTCCTTTATTTATAAAACTTATTAACATTTTGTAGTTGTCGAAATTATATTTTAAGCCGTGAACTTCAACAATACGATTATCTTTAACCTTATTCCATAGTTCACAAGGAGTAACTTCATGAAATTCAACCTTGGCAAATCCGCTACCGACAAGCCTATTTACAACCTTTATCATACTCCAAAAACTATTTTTTCGTTACTTTTTATTGGAGTTCCATAAAAAGGATTCGCAAAGAAGTCTTTATCAAACATAGGAGGGCTATCAATCTTTTCTTTTCCTATTTTACCATTATGGTAATTAAGATAATATTCGTATCCGTTCCCTGGGTATACCCAAAATACCGTACCTCTCAAAGCAGTAAATATCTGCCCAAGTGTATATTTAAGCCTCCATCTATTCTTGAAGATTTTAACTTTTATTCTCTGTTTCATTATCCGATTCCTTTACAAGATTATATTTAAGATAGGAATCACGGCAAAGAAAGTTGTTTACACGTTCTTTTAGGCTGTCAGGGGTTTTTATAGACCAGCCATGTCCCTTAAAACGTTCAAAATCGACCGCATTGTGCAAATTTACCATCTCCTGCCAGTCGGTATCGTCAAGCGTAATTTCTGTTGTATGTTCCTCAATGTAATCAACAGTAAGAACAGCTTGAGTTCCAAACGACTTTTTGTTATAAATAGAACATATAACAAAATTGTTGTCTACGAACTCTTCTATTTGCATCAAACCCGCAGGAGCCATTATACAGGATTTATTATTGGGAATTGGTATAAGTGTCTCACAGTCGTTCCAAAATATCAACCTCTTTTTTATCTTTGACTTTTCTATCATAAGCTATTTCTCCTTATCTTTCAGCTCAACGAAATCACCAATACCTAAACGAGCCTTGTTGATGCAATCACCTATCCACCCCATAAGGTATGCCTGGTGCTCATTTCTACCATTATACACTCTTTCCAAATCGCACGCATCGTTGATAGACGACAGAACATGAAATGCCTCATGACTGATATTTCTCATAGTCATGTTTTTCTTATTTGGGAAGACAACAAGATTGCCGAGGTAATTTCCTGCTTTATTCATACATTCGGCCTAAACCATACCTCCGTAGTTTCCTTCACTCATAGGCTCGTAGTTGTGAACGAGAGGCTTGCCTTTCTTGTCGGTAAAGCATTTGTCTATTTCTTCTTCGGATGTATTGTACATTACCCAAAGCCTTCTTGGGTAAATCTGTGGTATATATTCGTAATATCCTTTCTTCTTCATACAACTACTACAAATCATAACGTTTAAACTTGTTCTGGCAATATTCGTCTATACAAGCCTTAGCCACACTTTCGCTCATTTGCTTCGCATGCTCGTAGGACACAGAATCATCCACAAGCATAAGATCTACACTCATACTATTCATTTCCTCCAAATCCTGTTTCCTATAGTGGTCAAGACCCACTTCTAATGCTTCGATGGCATTCTCTGCCTGAAAGAAGAAATCCTGATACTCATCATGATGGCGATGGTAGTCGTTACAACAATACCGCTTAACTCCAGTCTTACACAATCCAGTCATACCTGCCTTGTCCGAAAGCAGTCGTAGCTGTATATCTTTCACTTCTTTTTCTTTCTCAATACTACCTGACACTTCAAAAGCGCTCAGGTTTACGATAAATCTATAATTCTTCATATCTCATCATTTT
>OCLF01000054.1_pt1 | contig 37547 bp, 35 predicted proteins | sample 1502881 | NCBI WGS metagenome assembly OCLF01 (sample SAMN03418267, study PRJEB22391) | human gut metagenome | biome: human-gut; feature: organic feature; material: feces | host: Homo sapiens | place: Tanzania | collected 2013-01
TCAGCACCACCGCCGTCCCCTCAAACGCCTCTTTCAAGGCTCTCGCCATCGGACAACTGCCCGTAGCGAAGAATCCGTGTAGGAATAATATCTTCTTCATGCTCTAATCATTTGATAATGATGCGCCTGTAATATAGGGAGATAAGCAATGCTCAACGCCCATATTGTCGCAATATATCTGCAAAAATACAGAAAAAAATAAGAAAAGGATTCATACAGCTTGTTTTTGTTTGGGCTAACGGACTGGATTTAACCTAATTTATAGAATTAAAAGCACTCCTGCAAGAATCAGTTAGTCCAAGAATCATGAAAGAATTAAATCATTGCCCATACACCCCTGCCGTCTGGACTTTGAGAGATTCGGAGAGCATATCGGTCTGAAGAAGAAGCGTATAGAAATGATTCTGGACTCTTTTTCTGTCTTGCCTGACGAAGTAGAGCATTTGGTCAACAATTCTTTTTTGACAGACAAGATGAAACGCACCTATTTACGAATAGTCAAAGAACGAATTCAGAGATTCGATCGTAAATCAGAATGAAAAATATTTTGGTTAAGAGATGTGTCTATCCATATAAAACGTGTTATTGGGTGAGATTTGAGGGACATTTGAAAAAAACGAAATAAGATTTTTTCTTGGAATCAAAGACATTTTTTATAAAAATAACACATAAAATCCTTAATGACACTTAATGACACCCATTCTTAATGACACCCTCGGAATGATAACGAAACTTGATACTAACACTTGAAAAATAAAAGACGACCGCTCCCCTCATGATTTTGAGGAAGCGGTCGTCTTATAGGGATTCACCAAACTCTCTGTCTGATTGTAATTCTAAAACCACATTTTCGGTGAGGTAAATTCAAAACTCAAACCATACTGGATTTATACCTTTTTATGTATACAAGAATGCAACTTAACATTCAACATATATGCGATATTTCATCCCATGCAACTCGAAACGCCCAGCGAGGTGGCAAGCGCCGTAAGAATGCTGATGGCGATTTGAAGAATGGTCTTCCATGTGTCTGCTTTCATCTTACTCATTTTACTTGATTTTTAAAGGTTAAACTAAATATTTGTGTGTGTTTTCATGAGATTCATTTCATCTTAGATTATTTTAGTGGCTCTGTGAGAGGGGTAGGGGTCCTCCGTCGGTTGTTGCTCCGACGGGGGCACTTCTACAGCTCGTTGTCCTCGCCGCTGCCGTCCTGTCCTGCGTCGCCCTTATTGTCGCCGCTTGGGTTGGAACCGGTGCCTTGGCTGGTGCCGCCGCTCTGCTCGGTGTTACCTCCTGCAGGAGTGCCGCCGCTTGGGTTAGAGCCACCGCCATCTGAGCCGTCGCCAGGAGTAGTTGGAGTGCTGATGTCCACGTTGGCTTTGCCCTCCTTGATGGCCTTGATGACTGCAGCCTGAGCGCTGCGGCTGGCTACGAGGTTGAACTCGGCATCGGCAATGAGGTTCTTGAACTCGGCGCCTGGCTCCCACTGAACCTTCACGTCGGTGATGTTCTGAGCGGTGAACTTGTCTGCATCCTCAGCACCCTTGGATGAGAGGAGGATGGAGAAATCACCGAGATCGCCCAGACGGATTTTCTTGCCTTCGAGGAGCTGCTCTCTCATGCAATCCACGGTGATGTAGAGGATGGCAGAGATGTCTGCGCGAGAATAGACGCTGCCGTGGCTGGAGATGTGCTTGGCAAACTTCTCGATGGTCATCACATCAGAATACTGCGATACGGCGAAGGCATTCTTCTTCTCGGTCTTCACAAGGTTGAGGTCTGCCTGGTCGGGGTTCTTACCCTCTCGTTTTGCCTGGTTGATACGTGATTTAGCCTGATTGATAGCAAGGAGGTTACTGTTCACTGAGCGCATGGTAATACTGTAGTTAATCATAATTGTGTGTGTGTTTAAATGGTTGATATTTCAATTCCCCAGAAGCCCCGTTTCTTGCCCTTATTTGGGTCGTTATTGATGTCCGGCGCCTGACACCAATCGAGACTCAAATGTGTCGTCTGTAAAGACCGACTTGGGGTACAAGAGAAGCTTTCTTTCGATTGCTGGTGCAAAGATATAACATTTCTGAGCCGAAAACAAGAATATGGCCAAAAAAGTTAGAAAAAACTCTGTAAGTAGCTGATTTATAACTATATACGTAAAAGCTGATTTTGCATTTTCATATCCCATGGAAGACAAAAGGTGACAAAGGTGTCATTAAGGAAGGGTGTCATTAAGTGTCATTAAGAAAAATGAAAGTGTCATTTTTGGCTATAGTATAATATATAAATTTTTATATATTATACTATAGAGGATTTTTGCGCCCCCGAAACCTTAATGACACTTAATGACACCCTCTCTTAATGACACCCAAAGCTATCAACTTATTATTTTTATGCGTTAAAAAATGTAATATTATAAAATATTTTACGATGTTTTAGTACCTTTGTAACAATCATTCGGACAATCTACTAAAGTAAACTGCCACAGGATGAAAAATAATAATAAACTATTAACTTAAAGAATAATATGGCTAAATTTGCTGACTACTATATAAAATACAAGCATGAGTTTGCCCCCTATGACTGGGAGGACAGACAGAAGCATCTTGCGACTCTATTCCAAGAAGACAAAGATATTGTTTTCGGTGAAGGAGAAGCAAGCGAAGAACAGGCAAAGAAGGGAATCCCTTATGACAAAGTGTATAATCATCGCGTCTATCATCTGGAGAGCAATCCCAACATCATCGTGATGCAGTTTGCCAATTCTATTGACATCCCCATAGAAATCAAGTATGAGAATTCTATCGCCAAGACTGAACCTTCCTGCTTTGTCATCATCGACAACCGGGAGGGGATGAGAACGATAGCCATACAGAACCGCCGCAAGGCCTTTTCGGCTCCTAAGCGAGTGGCAGAAATTCTGACACGAGAGATCAATAAAGTGCTCTTTTGTGAATATTGTTATGACCTGGAGATATTGCCAAAATATTATCCCGAAGATCTGGTTGAAGCATGGGAGAAGTTACAAGATAATACCAGAAAGATGTTCTTTGGTAATCCTAATATGAGCAAAGAGGAATTGCTGGAAAGGGTGGAAGAGCTCAAGCAGAAGAAAAAGGGATATTTTGATGATTCGCTGATTCCTGCACTTTTACAAGTGGCTTTTGCTGCCAAGGAGGACAAACATAATTTGAGAATGGAAGTAAGTTGTGAAGAAAAACTTACCTGTGCCAGTCTGAATGAAACTTCTACATATATGAAAAATATGCTCACCCTGGCAAGTGCCTCCCATACGCCCGTAGAACTGGTGACAAAGGATGGTGCTACCTACCGGTGCTTTGTGGAATCAGATGAGGAAAATACCGATAAAATTATACATAAGCAATTGGACGCCCAGCTTCTGGAAATGCTTTTCAAGGGAAAGAAAAGGAACGGTGAGAAGGTAGAGCACGATGATATCATAAAGGGAGAAGCGGCCATCGTTGAGATGCTGAACGGGATGAAAAATACCTCTGTGGATGATTAAGCAATATGAACCAACAACCTACTATCAGGCAGAAAAATTATGATCATACATTTGGACAAGGAACAGGTGAGGCAGGAGAGAAGACGCTTGCTTTCGGATGACGTTTTCGTTATCTTCCATGATGCACTCAGGCATTTTTGTCGTGAGGGCTACACTATGCTTGCCCCTGCCGAAATATATCTTTCTGCCAAGTCATTTGCCAGCGATGTATTGCTATTACCGGATATTCTGGAGGGGATAGAAGACGAGATGGATGACATCCAGGACGATGCTGCTAATGAGGATGAAGCCATGCTGGTGCTCATGGTGGCTTCTGCCGTGATTTTCGCAGCTGGCAAGACCTATGAGCATCTGGATGTGAACGCCATCATTATGACTATTTATAAACGTTTGAACGACCATCCTCTCTTCTTCCAACTGCTCGAAATATGCGCCCGAAAAGAGGAGAAGAAATGGATGGAGGGTAAGCGTACCAATCTGCTGACTTGTGAACTGAATGTCATGAAAGCCGACGGTACTAAGGCTTCTGATGTCAAGGATTTTCTCCATCCCTTTCTGCAGCAGGTCTGTGAATATCCATCTGACACCATCGAGAAGGTGCTCATCCCCCTGCACGATCTGAACAGGCAGTATGAGGGGAAATTAGACAAGGAGGTGGATCTGTTGAGGCGAAAATTAGGGGTAAACACCCCTGCTCCGTCGACTCCGTCTTCCTTTGTGGTAAAGGAGGGGAAAACCACCACTGTCATTACCATGATCAGAGATTACCAGTCGGGCAAATCAAAACCTAAAGATCTGGCCATGCCTGTGAGGGCGGCTATGGATGCTGGCGTTATCAGAAGGCCTACCTTCAACGAATATAAGGCTATTGACGGATTAGCTTATATGACGAAGACGACTTTTACTGATTATATGAATCCTGACAACAAACCATACGAAAAAGATATGGCTTATCGGGAAATGGTAAACGGCTTCTCGAGGATTGTTTGAAACACATCAAATGGGATAAAAATAAAATCTATTTTTCGGTTATTTTCGGTCATTTCCGGTCGTCCGGGAATGACCGATTTTATTTTCAGGCACTTACACTACTTTATCTTATCTTTGCACTCGGATTTGAGAACTGTACATTCTCATTTCCGAGTGTTTTCATTTTAAATAGCATCTATTCTTATAGTACCTATTTATATAATATCAACCTGAGCGGAGGCGGGGAACCTCACAACGTGATTGAAGATGGCCATCGGGAATCCACGGCTTCTCTCGCAAACCGATCAGGAATGATGGCAGATAATCATCAAAACAAACAAACGGCATTGGGCATTGCCTATACTGCCGTAGTGAGACTGGGCTATACGCACAGCAGACTGGTAAAGCTCGACATGAGCGTAAACTATCCCACGCTGAGAAACATCAGAGACGGGAAAGCACTGAAGAAAGCGACGGAACGATTCTATCTGAAACTATTCTTCGACTTGATCAATAGGGAATACGAGCAGAGAATGGCGAGCGGTGGCGATGGAACCAAGAGTCTGCTTGTCGTGATGAAAGACATCCTGGAAGCTGAACTGAAATAGACTGAAAACTGGCTGAAAATAGACTCTCTAAAGAAAAGTGGTGAAAAGATGAGGGGGGATTCTTACACTAAGTATTCCAGCGCATGGAAAGACTCACTATCTTTGCAACAGCTTTCAGCAAGATCGGAGCTGCTAACTAAGGAGCCTTGAAAGGAAGGCGAGGTCTTGTTTCTTTGATTATGAATGCAATGATTCTAAGAGTTGTTAAGCAGGGCGAGCCTTTCTCTGTACAGAGTCAGAAGAGTGAGAATGGCCAGATGATGAAGTGCAACATCGTGTTGCAGGAGTTGGGCGGCAAGTACGAAAACCAATATGCTGCAGCCATGCTGGGTAATGCTGCTCAATGCAAATTCTATCCTGGGGATTTGGTGGTGGCTACACTCAGATTCACGGCAAGAGAGTATAATGGGCAGGTGTATCAGGACATCCTCGTGACGGACATTGAAAAGGCGTTTTTAAAGGTAAAAGGGTAAAAAGGTAAAAAGAGCTTCGCAGGGAAGACTTGCGCTGGTTCTGTAACAAAATTATTAATCTGAGTTGGGACGGAAGGAGGATTTTCTTAAGTAAAGCGCGCAACATTCCAGATGTTTCTCCTCGAAAATTTCAATTCAGACATGAAGAAAAATAATGCTAAAAGGGGCAACCAGAAAAACAATGGTTGCAATCAGTTCCAACAGAATAATGGCTGCCAGCACGTGCAGTTGGGTGGTGTGGCTTTCTATGATGAGAGCAAGTGTTTTCTCTTTGCGCCCAACCAACAGGGAGTGACAAATCAAGTACCGGGATTCCGTACGCAGGGCATTGCCCAGCAGTTGACGGATGGCACTTTCGACTTCATAATGAAACCAAGAATCCGTTCGCAGGCTCAACTCATCAGAAAGTTGGCTCACGGACGTCTGAGCAAAACCAAAGATGGGGCTATCCAGCTCACGCTGAAGGTGTTCTGCGACGAGGGTATCAATATCGGCAGCACACTCGTTAAAGAGGCTGAAGAGGCTGCGGATGCTTTGGTAGATTATCAGTTGAAGCGATAGAAAAATCTTTTAATAATGTAAAATATCCAAACAAAACATATCAATGAGCTGTTATTTGATCAGGGTGGAGAACGGGCACAAGGTGGCCCGCTCCATCACCTCGGAAGAGGAGTATAAAATGCTGCGTGGAAGCAATGAGCAGAAGGCTAATCTGCGACTGGCTCGCGCTGGAAACGATGCGGCGAAACGCCGTCTGATACAATTTAATTATTCCGGACATTATCCACAGGGCGTGGTGAAAGGCATGAAACTGCCAAGCCAGGCTTTCGGATTTGATCTCGACGACAAAGAGGCTTTCGAGAAGGCTGCTGAACTGCTGCTCAAGGAGCCTGAGAAATATGGACTGCTGATGCTGGAACGTAGTGCAAGACAAGGTGGTCACGCCGTCTGCAAGCGAGAAATGGGCAAGACTATACTGGAAAACCAAGTACGCATCGCCACGATGCTGAAATGCGAAATGGACACGTCGGCACACGACATCAACCGGGTTTATTTCACCTCATCCGCCGAACCGGACGACTTGCTTTTCCTCTCTCCCGAACTCTTTCAGGATGCTTACGATGAAACTGCCGTGGCGGCAGAAAGCAAGGTGTTGGAGGAGCGAGAGAAGTATGGACAGGAGGAACTTCCTGAGGGGGCTCACAAGGCGAATAAACATTACAAACCTTGGGAAAATACGACAAAGAATGCAGATATTAACGGAATGCTCAAGACGGGGGTTGAGGCGAATGACGTGGAAAATAATGGCGAGAAATCAGGAGTTGCTGAAGCGGCAGGAACATCACAGACCTCGGCTGGAAAGAATCAATCTCCAACTCCAGTTCCTTCGAATCTCCAGTATCTCGGAATCCCATATTCTGAAATCATCTCGAAATGGTGGCAGATATATAATGACGGTCAGGAACCGGTTCGTTCCAACCGCAACACACTGACTTTCGAGCTCGCCGTAAACCTGCGCCACATCTGTGGTTTCGACCGCAATATGATGGCTCAGATCATCCCCTGCTACGATGGCTTCCCTGAGCAGGAGAAGATGGCTTGCATCAACTCAGCGCTCAACGAGAAAATTACCCAAATGCCTAAGCGACTGAAGGATGTGCTTGCTGCGCTGCGACAGGAAAAGTTGAAACAGACGGCGCAGAATGGCACTTCTGCCCATGAGAACGAGGTGCTGATCAATGCACTTGACGAGGCTAATGCGCAGGACGAACTGTTCTATTACAATGCCCTGCCCAAAATGCCACAAGGTGTGCGCGACTCCATCAATGCCGTAGGACCAGCCTTAGCAATGCCCGTCATTACCGCCATCTGCCCCGTCATCGGAATGCTCGCCACAGGCGTGAAGGTGAGCGTGCACGGCAAGATGAACACGCTGAACCTCATCTCCTACATCGCTGGTGATTTCGCTTCGGGCAAAGGCAGCATCGACCCCGTAATCAATGCCTGGACCAAAGAAGTGAAAGATATGGATAAAATGTATCAGCAGAAAGAGGACGAATGGAGAGCCAAGAAGCGAGCAGCAAAGAACAAGAAGGATCAGCCCGAAGAGCCTAAACTGCCCGTAAGATGTCTCACGCTGAACAATACCGTGGCCAATCTGGCTGAACGACTGGCCAACACCGACGGCAAGCACGCTTTCTCATTTACTCCGGAAGCTGACACCGTGGCGCAGAAGTGGAAATCGGCTATGAGCGACTTCTCCGTGATGCTCCGACAGGCTTACGACGGAACGTGCTATGAGCGTGAGGCAAGGAGCGCAGATGCGGTGAATGTACACATAGACAGACTGTTATGGAACGTAGTGATGTGTGGAACACCTGATGCGCTTTATCGAGTGGTCAACAATTATACGGATGGTTTTCAGAGCCGTATCACCGTGGCGAGAACGCCTGACAATACGTTTACTCCGCTCACAGAAAATCTGTATGTGCTCAATGAGCGTCAGCGAGAGCGCATAGTACAGATAGCTCATCTGCTACCCCTGATGGAGGGCGAGATTGTGCTACCCAAGTTGGAGACCAAAGGTAGGGAATGGCTGGAAGAAATACGACTGGAGACCATAAAGAATGATGACAAAGTAAAGGCTCGTCAGCGCTTCCGCATCTGTCCTACAACGATGAGAATGATGACCTGCATCATGCTCTGCAAGGTAGCAGAATCTCTGATTCAGAAGCACGGATTTGCGGGTGCAGAGAAGTTGCTGAAGCAGGATCCTCAGCAGTGGAAGGAATCAATTGTAAAGATGCAGACACCTACCATGTTAGGAGTTTTCAATGTGCTGGCAGATTATCAGTTGGACAATGCGCTCTACTTCTTCCGCTCTCGCATCGAGAATGCTTTCTCATCCAAGGATTATTGCGGGCAGTCGCCTTACGACCGCAGTCGCAGAGGAAAAAACGACTCTATCTTCGAGCGTCTGGACGTTACCTTCTCCTTCGAACAGGCGCAGCAGCAGAGCATTGCCGTGAAGGGGGCGAACGCTACCTATCAGTCAGTAAAGCAAATGCTGAAAAACTGGAAACGGCAGGGTCTGATCTGTCTGTTGCCCGATAAACGTTATCAGAAAACATCGCCAACAGTATGAGAAAGATGATAAAATGAGAAAGGTTTTTTAATGAGAAATGAGAAATTAGAAATGAGGAGGAATGAGAAGAGGGGAAGAAAGAGAAAGGAGGAGAAAGAGAGAAGAATGAGTAAGGGAAAGGGGAAGGGAAATGAAGCTATAAGGTGTCATTAAGGACGGGTGTCATTAAGTGTCATTAAGGTTTTATCCTCCATTTCTCATTTCTCTTTTGTCATTTCTCATTTAAAATATCTTTCTCATTTAAAATATCTTTCTAATTTAATAAAATATCATCATTATGAACATCATTATATATCGCCGTCGCTTCACTCCCTGGAGTGTGGACGGAACCATGATCATCAATGGTGGGACTTTCTGTCGAACCATTGAGCATCCCAAGAATTATCTGCTTGCTGACAGTTACAAAATCGTACTTGTGCCTGTCAAGATAGAAAACGGGACAGAGGAATTCAAAACCCTGCCAGTCATCTTTGGCGCAGACGACCGAGTTCCCCCAAAAGTAGTACAAAAGCCTTTCATTACGCCTGGCTTAGGTCCGTTCAGACTGAAATATGGAAGCATCATCATAGGCAAGCCTCTGATTACAGGTTTAATGGCTTATTCGGAGGAATACTTTCAGGAGTTTTTAGAAAGAGTGAACGTGGCTTTGAAGAACAAGGAGAAAGTCTCTCTGCTAATACGAGACTGGGGCAGCGAAGATATCCCCCAAGAGGATCCATCGTCATCAGAAGAATCTCAGACATTCTCAGAAGCATCTCTGCCATTTTCAGAAGCGTCTCAGACATTTTCAGAAGCGTCTCAACCTCTGTCAGAAGCGTCTGTAAATCCGGAGTCTGTTCAGTAAATCAATTAGTAGATCAATATTTAAATTTATCTTCATCATGCGTAAAATCAAGGAAATCATCATTCATTGTAGCGCGACCAAGGAAGGTCGTGATTACACCGTAGCCGACATCGACCGCTGGCATCGAGATCGTGGCTTTTTCTGCATCGGCTATCATTTTGTAATTTATCGTGACGGCAGCATCCACGTGGGCCGTTCTGTAGAAGAAGTAGGCGCCCACTGTAGAGGTCACAATCTTGTGAGCATCGGTATCTGCTACATCGGCGGTTTGTCGAAGAACGGCAAGCCTAAAGACACCCGTACGCCCCAGCAGAAGGCTGCCATGAAATCCCTCATCGAACAGTTGAAGGAGGAATATCCCGGGACTACTATCCACGGGCACAACGAGTTCGCCAGCAAGGCTTGTCCTTGTTTCGACGTGAAGGAAGAATTTGGTTAAACTGATGGGTATTATAATAGGGAACGCAGCGTTCCCTATTATAATTATCTATTACTTTCCGATGCAGAAGTGCTTGAAGATATTATTCAGCGTTTCCTGACTGCTTATCTGTCCACCGGTGATTTCTCCCAATTCTTCCAGCACCATCTTGAGGTCTTCGGCTATGATGTCGCCGCTCATACCCATGTCCATTGACTCCAAGACACGGGAGAGGGATTCGTCGGCACGGAGCAATGCTTCATAATGGCGGGCACTCGTCACAATTACATCGTTCTCCGTAATCTCCGGAATGTCGGCTGCCCTGACGAGAGCCTGCTCCAAATCAGAAACGTTCTCGCCTGTACGGGCACTTATATTCAAGATAGAAACATTCTCATCTGACAATGAAATGGAAGATGAAGTCTGGCTATTCTCATCTGATGAAAGCATAGCCTTATCAAATGAAATCTCATCGATTTTATTGAAAACCATCAGCAGTTTCTTTCCCTGATTCTTCTCCTTCATATCCTCTATTTCCGCTTCCGTAGGCAGCGCATCAAGGAGCCAGATCACTATCTTGGCCTCTTCCATCTTCTGATAGGTGCGCTCGATTCCGATGTTCTCCACCACATCGTCCGTCTTACGGATTCCAGCAGTATCGATAAAGCGGAAGGTGATTCCGTCGATGAGGGTCGTATCTTCTATGACGTCTCGGGTAGTGCCGTGGATATTGCTCACGATAGCCTTTTCTTCATGCAGCAGGCGGTTGAGCAGGGTACTCTTGCCTACATTCGTCTTGCCCACGATGGCCACAGGAACGCCCTGTTTCAGCGCATTTCCGGTCTCAAAGGAATGGGCGAGGGTGGTAATCTTCTTTTCTATTTCTGCAGCCAAGGCACGCAGTTCGCTGCGGTCGGCAAACTCCAGTTCCTCATGATCGCTGAAATCCAATTCCAGTTCGAGCAGGGAGGTCATCTTCAGGAGTTTTTCGCGCAAAAGGGTCAATTCACTGCTGAAATGTCCCTTCAACTGGCTGAGCGCCATCTGATGGGTCGCCTTGTTGGTAGAAGCTATCAGGTCTGCCACTGCCTCTGCCTGCGAAAGATCCATCTTGCCGTTCATATAGGCACGACGGGTATATTCGCCCGGTTCTGCCTGGCGACAACCTACCTCTATGAGGCGCTGAAGAACTTGCTGAAGAATGTATCGGCTACCATGGCAGGAAATCTCCGTGGAATCCTCGCCCGTATAACTGTGGGGCGCTCTGAACACGCTCACTAAGACATCATCTATCGTATGACCATCCTTGTCTTTGATTTCTCCATAGTGAAGGGTGTTGGGTTTAGCGGCAGACAGTTGCTTCCCGCTAACAGAAACGAACACCTTGTCTGTAAGACGGATGGCTTCACTACCACTGAGTCGGATGATTCCGATGGCGCCTCCAGCTGGAGTGGCAAGGGCGCAAATACATTCTTCTGAGTATGTCATTTATCTATCCTTTTTTATATATTTCCCTTTTAAATTTGTACTTTTTTTACCTTTTTACCTTTTTACTTTTTTACCTTTAAAAAAGCCTTTCAACTAAATTCTGTCGAGCACCACCTTGATCAAATTGTCGATCGTACTCTTATATCCTGTATTAGCACGCTTGGCGCGACGGTTGGCTATTACCATGCAGCAGGTTAAAGCCTTATGGCCGAGCAGCAGGGAAAGACCAGCAAGCGCAGAGCTTTCCATCTCGAAGTTGTTGACACGCAATCCTTTATACTCAAATGCCTCAATCTTTGCATTAAGTTCCGGATCGGCGAGCGGAGCACGGAGTTCTCTGCCCTGAGGTCCATAGAATCCGCCACAGGCAATGGTAATTCCTCTCACCATATCATCGGCTGCAATCTGTTCCAGCAACTCTTTATTATTATCTACGCAATATGGATTTCCTATCTGGTTTATCCACTTCACCTGGCGCTTGAATTCAGCCTCTGTCTCGAGGTCACAGATCTCATTGCGGCGGGCATAGAAATTGATGAGTCCGTCGAAACCGATACTCTTCTGTGAAGCCACAAAGGTGCCTTCCGGACACTCTGGCTGCAAACCGCCGCAGGTGCCGATGCGCACGAGGGTGAGGGTGGTGTGCTCAGGTTTCTCGGTGCGGGTCTTGAAGTCGATGTTCTTCAAAGCATCCAACTCATTGACCACAATATCTATATTATCGCATCCGATACCCGTACTCTGCACGGTGATGCGTTTTCCCTTATAAGTACCCGTAATGGCATGGAACTCACGGCTTGAGACCTCGCATTCCTTCTCCTCAAAGTGGGAGGCAACGAGAGCCACTCTGCCAGGGTCGCCTACTAATATAACCTTATCAGCCACTTGTTCTGGGCGCAAATGAAGATGGAAGCAACTGCCGTCTTCATTGATAATCAATTCTGATTCTGCGAAATACTTTGCCATATTTTTCTCGTGTTTAATGAATGATATTAAAATTTTCAAATACAAAGGTAGAAAAAAATTCTGATACTTGGTTCTTTCTTTAAGAATTATTATAGTTTTGCAGAGTGGGGTCAAAATCTGAAACGTTTCCTATTATTAAGCAACCATCAAAATCATTTCAAATCCGTCACAATCCATGTGATAAAAAGAAAATTGTTGGCTTACACGAAAAAATTCCGCATTTATTTTGTTGTTTCAAAAAAAAAGAGTACTTTTGCCCACAGAAATCAATTATTCAACAAAACAAAACTCTAATAAATGAAACAGACAATATTGGTAACAGGTGGTACTGGTTTCATAGGAAGCCATACTACAGTAGAGTTGCAACAGGCAGGCTATAACGTAGTGATCGTAGATGATCTTTCAAATTCTAAGATTGAAGTATTGGACGGCATTGAGAAGATTACAGGTATTCGCCCAGCTTTCGAGCAGGTGGATTTGCGTGACAAGGCTGCCACAGAGGCTGTATTCCAGAAATATCCAGCTATCGAGGGTATTATCCATTTCGCTGCCAGCAAGGCAGTAGGCGAGAGCGTGCAGAAGCCATTGCTCTATTACCGCAACAATATCGTATCGCTCATCAACCTTCTGGAACTGATGCCTAAGTACGATGTCAAGGGAATCATCTTCTCTTCCAGCTGCACCGTTTATGGTCAGCCAAAGCCTGAAAACCTTCCTGTTACCGAAGAGGCTCCTCATCAGAAGGCCACCTCTCCTTATGGAAACACCAAGGAAATCAACGAGCAGATTATCGCCGACTACATCCACAGCGGTGCTAACATCAAGAGCATCGTGCTGAGATATTTCAACCCAATCGGCGCACACCCATCTGCTGAAATCGGCGAGTTGCCAAACGGCGTTCCAAACAACCTCATCCCTTACGTTACTCAGACTGCGATGGGCATTCGCAAGGAACTCACCATCTTCGGCAATGACTACGATACTCCTGACGGAACCTGCATCCGCGACTACATCTATGTAGTGGATCTGGCCAAGGCTCACGTAGCTGCCATGGCTCGCGTACTGGACAAGGAGACTGAGCCTATCGAGTACTTCAACATCGGTACTGGCAACGGTAACTCTACTCTGGAAATCGTTGAGACATTCGAGAAGGCTACCGGCGTGAAACTGAACTGGAAATATGGTCCTCGTCGCGAGGGTGATATTGAGAAGATCTGGGGCGACTGCACCAAGGCCAACGAGGTGTTAGGCTGGAAGGCTGAGGCTAAGTTGGAGGATGTTTTGGCTTCTGCATGGAAATGGCAGGAGAAGCTTCGCGCTGATGGAATTATGTAATTCAATATATTAAATAATATTAAAAGTAGAACTTGAATCACATCAGGTTCTACTTTTTTTATTACTTTTGCAATATCAACTTAATCCATAAATAATAAGCGCTTATGACAAGAAAATTACTTTATATACTATTCGCTTCAGCTATGCTGATGGGCGGCAATTTCAAGGCAGCAGCTGACCCTATCATCGAAGTCAATGCTACCGACTTCAATCAGGTAGGAATCAGTTTTAATAATGGCGTGTTGCATATTACCGGTGCAGCAGGGCTCAGCGTTACTATCTATAACATCGTAGGCCAGAAGGTTTATGAGGGAAGAATTGACAGCAGCGACAAGAGAATAGAGTTGAACCTTCCAGCCAATTGCTACATTGTGAAGGTGGGTTCTGTGGCTCGTAAAATCAGTGTGAAACGATAGTATTAATGTGAAAATCAAGAGGATTTTATATAATTTGTCCTTGTTGCTTTTCATCTTTTCCTCATGTGAACTCTTTTCTTCATGTGAGGAAAAAGTGGTTTGTACTACCAGAAACGTGACACTTGAAGACTACAGGAAATTCGGAGACGACTGCATGTCTATCCGCTCGATGGAGGTGAGAAATGTCATAGACAGTCTGATAAGAAACGATAAGGACGAACTGGCGGCAGACATTCGCACAAGAAAGTATTATCGACAGGAGGGCAACTTCTTGTGGATTAATCGTCATGGCCTTACCTCTCAGGCCGACACGCTGCTCAGATATCTTCAGACCGTAGGAGAAATGGGATTTTCACCCAACAGATTCTGCGTAAAGGACATCCAGAACGACATCCAAATCACACGCGAGATGGGGTTTAACGAAGCTCATCCCATCAACCACGTCTTCGGCAGATTGGAATACAAATTGACCAAGGCTTATCTGAGATACGCTACAGGACAGAGATTTGGCTACACGAATCCTTCTTTTCTGCTCAACAGGCTCGACACACTCAAGCCGCACAGACCAGACACCATCCGCAGACCGGTAAGATACAGAGGACTTTTTGACATCAAGATGGATTTGCCAGATGATGGTTTTTATCAAATGGCCCTGCGCAAGATAGAGAAAGATTCCGTTCCGGTTTTCCTCAGCGAAATTCAACCTGCAGGCACTTTCTATCGTGAACTGGCCAAGGAAGTTGCCGCTAAACAGGGTTCGAAAGACTGGCAAGCCAAGCTGCTCTGCAACATGGAGCGGGCCAGATGGCGACTGAAAGACTATCCGCAGAAGCACAAAAAATACATCATGGTGAACATCCCTTCCTTCCATCTGATGGCCGTTGACGAAAAAGACACGCTCACCATGCGCATCGGTTGCGGAACCACAGAGACCAAAACCCCTTTGCTCACCAGCACCATCAAGCGCATGGACGTGAATCCTGTGTGGATTGTACCGAGAAGCATCATCGAAAAAGACATGATTCATTACTTCAGCCGTTCCTATTGCGAGCGCCGCGGTTTTTACGTCATGGACAGACGGACAGGCAAGGAACTGAATATGAACCAAGTACATGCAGGATTACTTCGCGATCCGATGTACGCAGTGGTGCAAAGAGGAGGAAAGGGCAACAGTCTGGGCAGACTGATTTTCAGATTTGACAATAATTTCTCCGTCTATCTGCACGACACCTCCAACCGCGATTTCTTCAAGCAGCAGAATAGGGGAGTTTCTCATGGCTGCGTAAGAGTGGAAAAGCCTTTCGAACTGGCCAAGTTCATTCTGAAGGACAAGAGCGAGAAGTTTTTAGATAATCTCAACTACTGCATGACAGCTGATTCGCTGAACGACAAGAAGAGAATCATCCACTCCGTCAAAGTGGAACCCGCAGTACCCTTGTATCTGGCTTATTACACCATCTATCCAACGAAAGGAAACACTCCAGCAGGATGGTCGGAATATCCTGACGTTTATGGATTTGACAAGGCCATTTACCAATATCTCATAAAAAATTACCGTTAAATGAAGAGTATTTCTGATAATGAACTGGTTTACATGCTCCGGGAACCTGCCACCAGAAGGGAAGGGTTCTCGGCCATGGTGCAACAATATAGCGAGCAACTGTATTGGAAGGTTCGCCATATCGTACTCACTCATGAAGACGCCAATGATGTTTTGCAGAATGTTTTTCTAAAAGCCTGGAAAAATTTGGAAACTTTCCAGGGCAAATCTTCCCTCAGCACCTGGCTTTACAGGATTGCGGTCAATGAATCGCTCGACTTTCTCAGAAAAAAGAAGCTGGAGGGAATGGCCAGCGAGATAGAAAATGCTGGAGTAGCCAACCAGCTATTGGCAGACAACTATTTTGATGGCGATGAAACACAGGCCCAACTGCAGGAAGCCGTCTCTAAACTGCCCGAAGTTCAGCGCACCGTTTTCACGATGAAATACTTCGAGGACATGAAATACTCAGAAATCAGTAAGATACTGAACACCAGTGAAGGAGCCCTGAAAGCATCGTATCATCTGGCCGTGAAAAAAATTACGGAATATTTTGAGAATAAAGATTAAACTTTTTCTAATCAGTTACGTCAGATATAATAAAAGGAGAAGATGTATGAAGAAAGAAGAAAAAATATTGATTGATAAGTTTGGTAAAGCCAATCATTTTTCTGTTCCGGAAGGTTATTTTGAATCCTTTACGGATCAGATGATGGATTTGTTGCCAGAATCAGAAGCTCGCGTTATAGAGATGCGCCCTGCCACATGGTGGAACCGTCTGCCTATCAAAAAGGTGGCTGCAGCCGTTGGAGCTGTACTGGTTATAGGTGCCGGCAGCCTTTGGATGGGCAATCATACTCATTCAGACAAGGGGAACACAGTATCCTCCTGCCCATTACATCATGCTACCACTGGTTCTGAATATGGCACTTTCGACCAGATGGCTGATTACACCATGATGGACAATCAGACGATTTATGCTTCGCTGGTGGGAGAAAACTTTTAAAAGCAGTAAAGAACAATGATGAAGAAAAATATTTTAAAATGCAGTATGGGACAGATCTTGAGAACAACCATGCTCATGATTCTGATGTTGTGCACTTTTGGCGTGGCTAACGGTCAGCACAGAAAGCACCCTCCATTCAATCCTGCTAAATTTGAGGCAGATCTGGAGCAGTTCATCACAGTCAATGCCTGTCTGTCCCCATCCCAGGCAGCTTCATTCTTCCCGGTTTACCGCCAGATGATGAAGAAGCAAAGAGCGCTTTTTGATGAAATGCGCCGACTCCGCATGATCAATCCGAAAGACAATGAAGCTTGTGAAGAGGCTATCAGAAAACAGGATGAACTGGATATTCAAATCAAACAGTTGCAGCAGGAATATCATGGAAGATTTCTCATGATGCTACCTGCCAACAAGGTATTATCCATCATCAAAGCCGAAGAAAAATTCCACAGACAGATTTTCAAGAAAATGAAATAGTTCTTCTGTCATCGAGAATTGTTTTCTTACAAGAAGGAATCCCTTTTTCCTGCAAGATAAAACTGCAAAAAGAATAGATAAACCCCACAAATTGAATCGCAAAAGTATTTATATGGAATATTTTTGCGATTTTTTTTTGTTCTTTCCAGTAAATATTGTAATTTTGCAGTTCAGAAACAATTTACATAATAAGATAATGTATAGAACGAATACTTGTGGAGAGCTCAGACTCTCTGATGCAGGCAAGGAAGTAACACTTGCCGGTTGGGTTCAGCGCTCTCGTAAGATGGGCGGTATGACCTTCGTTGACATGCGTGACCGATACGGAATCACACAGATCGTTTTCAACGAAGCTGATGACATGAACTTATGTGAGGCGGCCAACAAACTTGGTCGTGAATTCTGTATCCAGGTAAAGGGTATCGTAAGCGAACGTCAGAGCAAAAATCCAAAGATGGATACTGGTGACATTGAAATCCTTGCCAAGGAACTCAATGTTCTTTCCAAGAGCCAGACTCCTCCTTTTACAATAGAAGACAATACTGATGGCGGTGATGATATTCGTATGAAATACCGCTATCTGGACTTGCGCCGTCCTGCTGTGCGTAAGAATCTGGAATTGCGCCACCGCATGACCATCCTCATCCGTAACTTCCTCGACAAATATAATTTTATGGAGGTGGAGACTCCTATCCTTATCGGAAGTACTCCAGAGGGTGCTCGCGACTTCGTGGTTCCTTCACGTATGAACCCTGGTCAATTCTACGCTCTGCCACAGAGTCCTCAGACTTTGAAGCAGCTCTTGATGGTGGCTGGTTTCGACCGCTACTTCCAGATTGCAAAGTGCTTCCGTGATGAAGACTTGCGTGCTGACCGTCAGCCTGAGTTCACTCAGATTGACTGCGAGATGAGTTTTGTTGATCAGGACGACGTCATCAATCTGTTTGAGGAAATGGCTCGCCACCTGTTCAAGGAAATCCGTGGCGTGGAATTGCCAAAGTTGGAACAAATGACTTGGCACGAGGCTATGCGTAGATTTGGTAGTGATAAACCAGACTTGCGTTTCGGAATGGAATTCGTTGAACTGAAGGACGCTTTTGCTGGCAAGGGTGAATTCTCTGTCTTTGACGAGGCTAAATATATCGGTGGTATTTGTGTTCCTGGTTGTGCAGACTATAGTCGCAAGCAACTCAATGAACTCACAGACTTCGTTAAGCGACCACAGGTTGGCGCCAAGGGTCTGGTCTTCATCAAGTACAATGCTGATGGTACTGTGAAGAGCAGCATCGACAAGTTCTACTCTCCAGAAGTATTGGCTGAGATCAAGGAAGTGATGGGCGCTAAAGACGGCGACCTGGTTCTTATCCTCAGCGGCGACAACGCAAACAAGACTCGTGTTCAGCTCTGCTCTCTCCGTTTGGAAATGGGCGACCGCTTGGGCTTGCGCGACAAGAACGTGTTCAAGTGTCTCTGGATTATTGACTTCCCATTGTTTGAGTGGAGCGATGAAGAGCAGCGTCTGATGGCTACTCACCATCCGTTCACTATGCCAAATCCTGACGATATTCCTCTCTTGGATGAGCATCCTGAGCAGGTACGTGCCAAGGCTTACGACTTCGTATGTAATGGTATTGAAGTGGGTGGAGGTTCCCTCCGTATCCACGACACTGCTCTTCAGGAGAAGATGTTTGAGGTTCTCGGCTTTACACCAGAGCGTGCAGAGGCTCAGTTTGGCTTCCTGATGAACGCATTCAAATATGGAGCACCACCTCATGCAGGACTTGCTTTCGGTCTCGACCGCTTCGTAAGCATCATGGCTGGTCTCGACAGTATCCGCGACTGCATTGCATTCCCTAAGAACAATTCGGGTCGTGACGTGATGCTGGACGCTCCTTCTGAGCTGGATCCAAAGCAGTTGGACGAGTTGGAAATTAAATTAGACTTAAAGGCGTAAATGCCTAAATTATAGCGTATTAAGAGTTTCATTTCTTGATTTATATCAAAAAATGAAACTCTTTTTTGCATTTTATGGCACTTTCTTTCAAAAAAACACTAAAAAATCAATAAAAAGTCGTATATTTGCCAACGAAAACGATGAGTTTTTATAAAAGGGAATTAAAAAACAAAGAAAACCCTTAATAGGTATCAATTTCCTAATATTACAATTATTTACAATAAAACATGGTAGAAAAGAAAGCAACAACAAAAACAGCAGCAGCTAAGAAAACTGCTACTGCTACGAAGAAGGCTCCAGTAGCTAAGAAAACTACTGCAACCAAGAAAACAACAGCAGAAAAGAAGGAAACAATCTTCTTGAATGCAGAGAACGCTGGTTTCAGAGCAGGTGATGTTTATCAGGCTTTGGCAGCAGCAGATCACGCTCTTTCTCTTACAGAAGTTGCAGAGATGGCTAAGATTTCAACAGAAGATGCAATTCTTGGAATTGGTTGGCTTCTCAAAGAGGGTAAGATTAAAGACGAGGACAACAAGGTTGCTCTCGCATAAATAAAATGATTCCAAGTTGCCGCGACATTTCTAAATGCCGCGGTTTCTTTTATGTCCGCATTTTAAAAAAAAGAACTCGCATTAAATGAATTTTGATCAGGAAATTTTGAGAATTCTAACTTTGGCAGGCGATAATGGTCTCAAAACTGAAAAGATTGCCCGTCATGTGTTTAATTCTTGTAATTCTATGTTTACACCATTGAATTACAAGGATGTTCATTCTTATGTTTCCCAATTTCTCATCAAAAATGCGAAGGATCCTTCTTCTATCATAGAAAAGGGTAGTGGTCATGGGGTTTACAAACTCAACTTTAAAGATGAATTGGCAGAACAGTTGGTTTTGAAATTTTCTCCACACAAAGACCAGACTGATTTTGATGAATCTACTAAAGCTAATAATTCTTCAGATTCTCAGTTATCCCTGACTCTATTTGATTAGAGTCTTCATTCCCAGTTTGACAAAATTTCAATCATCCCTTGTTACTGCGACCGCTTTTTATCATACTAAAACAGCTCTTACTCTTAAAAACTCTTGTGTTTCTCAAGAAAAAAAATAGGGGTTTCAGTTTTTTATTCGTATTATCTAAAAATAAACAACTTAAATAAATTGATGAATTATGGCAAGAAGATACTTATTAGGTTTTGACGTAGGTTCCAGTTCTGTAAAAGCTTCTCTTACAGATGTTGACAATGGCGAAATCGCAGCTTCTGCGTTTTTCCCTGAACACGAAGCTCCCATCATGGCAGTAAAAGCAGGTTGGGCTGAACAGGATCCAAATATGTGGTGGGAAAATGCGAAACGCTCACTTCAGAAAATCATGGCTGAAACGGGCGCCAAAGGCGAAGATATTTTAGCCATCGGTATTTCTTATCAGATGCACGGACTGGTGTGCGTGGACAAGCAGCAACAGGTTTTGCGACCAAGCATTATCTGGTGCGATTCGCGTGCAGTACCTTATGGCGAAGATGCTTTCCACAATATAGGTGAGGACACCTGTTTGTCAAAACTCCTTAACTCACCTGGTAATTTCACGGCTTCTAAATTAGCTTGGGTGAAAGAAAATGAGCCTGAAATATATGACAAGATAGACAAGATCATGCTTCCTGGAGATTATATTGCCATGAAACTTTCCGGCGAAGTAAAGACAACCATCAGCGGTCTGTCTGAAGGAATGATGTGGGATTTTGCAGCCAAGAAACCAGCTAAATTCCTCTTGGACTATTTCGGATTCAGCGAGGATATTCTCCCAGAAATCGCTCCAACATTCTCTGTTCAGAGCTACGTATCCAAAGCAGCTGCTGATGAACTCGGACTCAAAGAGGGAACTCCTATTTCATATCGTGCAGGAGATCAGCCTAACAATGCTGTTAGCCTGAATGTTTTCAACCCTGGTGAAATTGCAAGTACTGCTGGAACATCTGGTGTGGTCTATGGTGTTTTGGGAGATGTCAATTATGACCCAAAAAGTCGCGTGAATACTTTTGCTCATGCTAACTACACCACAGACTTAGACCGTCTGGGCGTCTTACTCTGCATCAACGGAACCGGTATTCTCAATGCTTGGGTTCACAGAAACATCACTCCAGACATCAGTTACGCAGATATGAACGATCTGGCTTCTCAGGTAGCCATCGGTAGTGAAGGCGTCAAGATCATTCCATTCGGAAATGGAGCTGAAAGAGTGCTTGAAAACAAGGAAGTGGGTTGTTCTATCCGTGGCTTGAACTTCAACAAGCACAATCGTGCCCACATCGTACGCGCTTCACAGGAAGGCATTGTTTTCAGTTTCTGCTATGGTATGGAAATCATGCAGGAGATGGGTATGGACATTAAGAAAATCCATGCAGGAAAGGCTAATATGTTCCTGAGCCCTATCTTCAGAGATACATTGGCTGGAGTAAGTGGAGCAACCATAGAACTCTACGAAACCGACGGTAGTGCTGGTGCTGCAAAGGGTGCTGGTATTGGTGCTGGAATTTACAAGGATCATGACGAGGCATTCTCTACATTGAAGAAATTGGCAGTTATCGAACCGGACGAAAGTAACCGTGCTGCATATCTGGAGGCTTACGCTGAATGGAAAAAGGAATTGAAAACGCTGATTTAAAAGGTTTTCCCAGTAAAATTTACGTTTTTTAAAATAAAATTTAGGGGCAAGAGGTTTTTCTTTCCCCTAAATTTGTTTGTTTAAAACATTTTTGCTACCTTTGCAACATTATATTATGTAAAATTATAGGTATGGCTAACAACAATAATCATCTCGTCATTATGGCTGGCGGAGTAGGCAGTAGATTCTGGCCTATGAGTACAGAGGATAAACCCAAGCAGTTTATCGATGTTTTAGGAACAGGTCGCTCTCTATTGCAACTCACATTTGATAGATTTGAAGGTGTTTGTAAACCTGAAAATGTTTGGGTAGTTACAAACAAGAAATATGCAGCTCTGGTACATGAGCAGTTGCCAGAGATTCCAGAAGGTAATATTCTGCAGGAACCTTGCAGAAGAAATACGGCTCCTTGTGTTGCCTATATCAGTTGGCGCATTAAGGAAAAAGATGCTCGCGCCAATATTGTAGTGACTCCTTCTGATCACATCGTTAACAATTGTAACGAGTTCAGACGCGTCATTACTTCCGCTTTGAAGTTTACCGGTGAAACTGACAGCATCGTGACTTTGGGTATGAAACCAACCCGTCCTGAGACTGGTTACGGTTACATACAGGGTGATTTGAGTACTCCTTCTGCAAGAAACAGAGAAATCTTCCGCGTTGACCAGTTCAAGGAAAAGCCAAACTTGGCAACTGCAGAGAAGTATGTAAAAGACCACAACTTCTTCTGGAACGCAGGTATTTTCATCATGAGTGCAGCCACTATCGTAAATGCATTCCGTGTTTACCAACCAGGAATTGCCAAGATTTTTGAAAGCATGCGCAGTATCTATGGAACAGAAAAGGAACAGGAGCAGATAGATTTGCGTTATCCTGAATGTGAGAACATTTCCATAGACTACGCTATCATGGAAAAAGCAGAGGAAATTTTCGTATTCCCAGCTGATTTCGGATGGAGTGACTTGGGAACATGGGGTAGCCTGCTGGTTCAATCAAAAAAAGATGCAAACGGAAATGCTACCATCGGTAACAATATTCAGATGATAGACTCCAAGAATAATATCGTTCACACGCTCAATGAAAAGAAGGTGGTTATTCAGGGTCTTGAAGGTTACATTATAGCCGAAGAAAATGGTACGCTGCTGATTTGTAAAATGTCAGAAGAGCAGAATATCAAATTCTTCTCAGGAATGAATTAACATGTCATCATGCCGACAAGTTATTTTTTACCCCCATTATGGTTATTGATAAAACCATAATGGGGGTAAATCCTTTTAGAAGGTCTTCAAAAATTTTACTTACTCTTCTTTAATCCCTTATAGGCAAGAAAAGCAACAACCACAACTGCAAGTGCCAAAATTACATATCCAATTTCATGACTATATTTCACTGCCTGCTGGTAAACATCCTGTGTGGTTTTATAATCAGTATATTTATAAATTCCCCAACCGATAAAGGCGAGAACAGTATTCCAAATACCTGCACCAATAGTAGTATAAAGCAAGAATTTTCCCACGTGCATTCCTGCCAAACCCGCAGGAATACTGATGAGTTGTCTTACTGCAGGAACCAATCTTCCGAAAATCGTAGAAGTAGCACCATGTTTGCGGAAAAACTCTTCTGCTTTCTCAACTTTCTCACGATCTATCAGGCACATGTGACCAATTCGGCTATCAGCAAAGCGATAAACAATAGGTCTTCCCACCCATTTGGCAAGGTAATAATTGACAAGAGCACCTAAATTTGCACCCAAAGTAGCAAATACAACTACCAAAACAAAGTTCATACCACTGGAAGGATCCATCGCTTTCCATGCTGCTGGTGGAACAACAACCTCGGATGGGAAAGGAATGAAGGAACTCTCAATAGCCATAAAGAGGAGAACTACCCAATAATTTAAGTTATCGAGAATCCAAAGAAACAAATCTGCTGTATTCATATTGATTTTTCTTGATTTTCTATTAAAATATAAATTCAAAAAAATATCAAACACATCTTCCAAAATCATTTGAAAGACGTATTTGATATTTTATTTTCATCTAATTAAATGTGTCATATTAATTCTTTTTCTGCTTAGCCCAAGCATCCTTCAGACCAACAGTCTTATTGAATACAGGTTTAGCCTCTGTTGAATCCAAATCTGCCATGAAGTAACCAATACGCTGGAACTGGAGATATTCTCCAGGTTTCTTGGTTGCAGCATATTCCTCAATATAGCAATTATTGTCAACATGCAAACTATTAGGATTGAGCAATTCACGGAAGTCTCTATCATCAGCAGAAGGATTTTCTACACAGAAGAGACGGTCGTACTCACGAACTTCTGCTTTCACGCAATGATCAGCAGAAACCCAGTGAAGCGTACCCTTCACCTTACGGTTAGCACCTTCCATTCCGCTCTTGCTAATTGGGTCGTACTCTGCCTGAATTTCAATCACATTACCATTCTCATCCTTCGTGCATCCTGTACATTTAACGATGTAAGCATTCTTCAAGCGAACCTCTTTACCAGGAGTCATGCGGAAGAACTTCTTAGGAGCATCCTCCATAAAATCATCGCGCTCTATCCACAAATTCTTAGAGAATGTAATGGTGTGTGAACCATCAGCTTCATTCTCAGGATTATTGATGGCTTCCATTTCCTCACTTTGTCCGTCAGGATAATTGGTAATAACCAACTTCACTGGATTCAAGACTGCACTTACACGACAAGCCTTCTTGTTCAAATCCTCACGAACAGAAGCTTCCAGAAGAGCCATATCGTTCAAAGCATCAAACTTAGTATAGCCAATGCTGTCAATAAACATGCGAATACTTTCAGGAGAATAACCGCGACGTCTCATACCGCAAAGAGTAGGCATACGAGGATCATCCCATCCATTAACCAAGTGCTCATCTACCAAAGTGTGGAGCTTACGCTTGCTCATTACTGTATAAGTAAGATTCAAGCGATTGAACTCAATCTGGCGTGGGCGATTGTCTTTGAGATTATCAGCAGTTCCATCCATCTCTTTCAAGTAGTCCACAAACTTGTCGTACAAAGGACGGTGAGGAACAAATTCCAAAGTACAGATAGAGTGGGTTACACCCTCGAAATAGTCGCTCTGTCCATGGGCAAAATCATACATTGGATAAGCGTGCCATTTGGTACCAGTGCGATGATGAGGAGTCTGGATAATACGATAGATGATAGGATCACGGAAATGCATATTAGGATTAGCCATGTCCAACTTAGCACGAAGAACCATACTACCTTCCACAGCCTCAGGTGTGTTCATCTGATTGAAGAGTTTGAGATTTTCTTCTACCGGACGATCACGGTATGGGCTGGCAGTTCCAGGAGTTGTAGGAGTTCCCTTCTGAGCAGCAATTTCCTCAGCAGTCTGCTCATCAACATATGCATGACCCTTCTTGATCATCCAGATCGCAAAGTCCCACAATTTCTCAAAATAGTCGGAAGCGTAGTAAATATTTCCCCACTTGAAACCCAACCACTGGATGTCCTGGAGGATATTTTCTACATATTCATTATTCTCCTTGCTTGGATTTGTATCATCAAAGCGGAGATTACAAATTCCGTTGTATTTATCGGCAACACCAAAGTCCATACAGATGGCCTTAGCATGACCTATATGAAGATAGCCATTTGGTTCAGGTGGGAAACGAGTCTGTATGCGTCCACCATTTTTACCTTCTTGTAGATCTTCTTCTACAAACTGTTCTACAAACGAGATACTCTTTTTTTCCTCGTTCAAGTTGTCTTCATTTAATGCCATATTATCTATTATATGTTTTATTTTGTTATTGATGGTGCAAAGATACAAAGATTTTTGCTTTTATTGCACTATTTTTCATCAAAATCGAGTTTCACTTAGTTATTTTTCTATTTAATACCTCTTTCATTCAGCGCTTTACTGTATTTTGCTGCATTTTGCAAATGCTCCTGATAGGTTTTTGCAAAATTATGAGTACCGCTGAAATCTTCTTTTGCACACATATATAAATAGTCGTGGTGCACATGATTCAGCACTGCATCAATGCCGGCAATAGAAGGAATACGGATTGGACCTGGAGGTAAACCTGTATTCACATAAGTATTATACGGGCTCTTAATGTGCAGAAGATTATTGTAAATTCTCTTCAGTTCAAATTTCTTCCAAGCAAACTTGATGGTTGGGTCAGCCTGCAAAGGCATTCCTTCTGGATATTCTGCATTGCGCAAAGTAAGACGGTTATAATACATTCCCGCAACCATCGGCTTCTCTGCATTATTGGCAGTTTCCTCATCCACAATGCTGGCAAGTGTAATCACCTGATTAGGGGTAAGTTTCATTCCTTTCGCCTTCTCCGTACGCTCAAAATTCCAGAAAGTTTTGCTTTCCTTCTGCATACGGTCTAATAGTTTGTCCAAAGACACATTCCAATAAATATCATAGGTATTTGGAATAAACATACATGCGATTGTGGCAGTATCATAACCGTATTTCTCGCAGACAGACTCATCATAAAGAGCCTTTGCAATAGTTGCACTGTCAAGCATCAGTCGCTTACTGATTTCGCCAGCCAGTCTGTCCATCGTTCTTACAGAAGGTATGGTAAGATTGACAGGTTCCTGCAAGCCGTTCTTGAGATGTCTCCAGGTGATAAGGGCACCATTACCTGGTTTGATAGCATATCTACCCGTTCTGATATGATCTGCATAACTGGAATGGAGAGTAAGTGTATGAAAAGCCTGGAATGGCAAAGAATTGGCTATCGGCTTCAACTTGGTATAGACGGAATCGATGTTATCATCATCATCTATATAAATATATACGGTTTTGCTTTCCTTCGAAAAGGAAGAAAAACAGTAAAGATAAGCAATTCCTGCTATTAAAAGCAAGCATGCTATTGCTCCATAAACATACAACTTTGATGTTTTCTTTTTCATACGAATTGTGTTTTGTATCTATAATGATTTGTGTTTAATATCAATCATTTAAATTGACGTTTTCCCTAAATCGAACCTGGAATACTACCATTTGGGAGTAACTGTCCTGAATTGATGATGCAAAAGTACACTAAATATGGGAAACGACCAAATTATAGCATTAAAAATAGGTTAATTATAATTTCAAATAGACGAAGCTAACAAGTTTTTGTTTAACTTTGCAGGCAAAAAGTAGTATTATATACTCAAACTCAAAAGATTGTTATGGAAAAATTGTCAACAAATGGAATTCAAGATGGTAATAAAATGAATCATTCTGTCCAAACGAATCATGATGTCAGGTTCAATTTCGAAACCTACATTTTTGACTTAGACGGAACATTACTATCTACATTAGAAGATCTTGCAGCAAGTTGCAACTACGCTTTGCGCACTCACGGAATGCCTGAGCGAACACTGGAGGAAGTAAGACTTTTTGTAGGAAATGGGGTAAAGAAACTGATGGAACGTGCGATTCCTGAAGGCTTGCAAAATCCAAAATTCGAAGATACTTATCAAACCTTCCGTAAGCACTATATGACCCACAACCTGGATACTACAAAACCCTACGAGGGAGTGATGGAAATGCTTGAGAGTCTGAAAGGCAGAGGTAAGAAGATTGCCGTAGTCAGCAACAAGTTCTACGATGCAACACAAGCCTTGTGCAAGCATTTCTTTGGCGATTTGGTAGATGTTGCAATCGGTGAAAGAGAAGATATTCGCAAAAAACCTGCACCCGACACGGTAATGGCTGCACTGAAACAACTTCAGGCGAGTAGGGAAGGAGCGGTCTATATCGGAGATAGTGATGTGGATATTATGACTGCCAAAAATTGCGAAATGCCTTGCATCAGCGTTCTCTGGGGATTCCGCGATTACGATTTTCTGATAGAGCACGGAGCCAGCATTTTAATCACGAATCCGCTACAATTGCGATAAATCTCATTTGCAACAAAAATTAAGTTCGATAAAACTTAAAATCAACAGACGCTTAACCTCGTCAAAAATTATGTACGACAAAAGTTTCTATCAAACTATAAAGCATAAATAAATAGAGCAAAAAAATAATTATTCTCTCAAACAGGCAATGCTAATGAATTAAAACATATGAAATTTAGCTTTGCCTGTTTGGGTTTCATTTAATACTTTTCAATATTTCGCTTTTTATATTTTTTAAATCTTACTCTTACAATAAAACTTACTCTAAGAAATATATCTATAGGACTCCATATATAAAACAACTTTTTTATAAAATTACCTTTATAATACTTCCCTTATAGCACTATTTCAAAATCCTAATTTATTTTATAAGCCTTCTTATAAGTTCTTCTTCTGAAGACTTCATTCATAAGATCTGCAGCGCTTGTAAACCAATATCTTACTCCAAAGTATGTCTGTCGATAAAATCAACTACAATATTCTTATATGTTTCAGAAATTGGGATACCAATTTCTCCATAATAGAGTTTCGTTTTGTCTGTATAATCAAACAAATCAAAATTTGCAATATAAGAGCGGTGAATTCTCTTGAATTTTCGTTTGGGGAGATGATCTTCCAGTTGGCGCAAATTCATCAAAGTAATGATGTTTCTTTTATTTTTCATGTGGAATTTCACATAATCCTTCACACCTTCCACAAAAAGAATATCATCAAAATTGACCCGGATAGCTTTATAATCACTCTTCACGAACATATAGCCATCTCTCCTTATCGGGTCAGCTTCATCCACATCTCTCATGTAATTTCTTACTCTCTCAACACAAGCCTGAAAATTCTGATAATTTACCGGTTTGAGAAGATAGTCGAAACCGCCAGACTTATAACCATCTATCGCATATTCACTAAATGCAGTAACAAAAACGATACGAGTCTTCTTAGGAAGCAATTTCGCAAGTTCCAAGCCACTCAACTGCTGCATACGAATACCCATGAAAAGCAAATCAATAGAATGTTCTCTAAAGCCTTTCATTGCCTCAACTGCATTCGTATAGCCACCTATTAAATTCAAATAGGGGACTTTAGCTACATAGCTCTTTAGAATTTCTACAGATTCTATATTGTCATCTACTATTGCGCAACTAATTTTCATAATAGTAATCTTTAAATAGTTAAATCTCCAAGTTATTAAATGTGAGCTAATAAAAAGCCTCCACATGTTATTAAAAAATAACGTAGTGGAGGCCATTATATTGTCTTTTTGGCTACAAAAAATCTCTTAAAAAACTTTTATTGCCTGTTTTATTCGTAACGAATGGCTTCTATCGGATCGAGCCTTGCTGCTTTTTTGGCTGGATACCATCCAAAGAATACACCAGTAAACGTACATACTGCAAAGCTCATGATAATACTCCATGGTTCAATCTGCGTGGCTACGTGGGCAAACTGTTGCAAGGAAACCGAAATACTCACACCCAGTATAACGCCGATTATACCACCAGTAACGCTCAGCAGAATAGCCTCGATAAGGAATTGGTTGAGGATGTCTATTCCCCTGGCTCCAACACTCATTCTCAAGCCAATCTCTCGGGTTCGTTCTGTGACGCTCACATACATAATATTCATGATTCCAATGCCACCCACAATCAGAGAAATACCCGCAACACTACCGAGCAAAATTGTAATAGTTGACATCGTGGAATTCATCATACTTGAGATTTCTTCCTGTGAACGGATATTGAAATCATCATCGTCACCCTCCGTCGTATCCGTAGCGTCTTTCAACTTATGTGTTCTACGAAGAATCTGTGTTATCTGATCCTGAGCAGGTTCTGAAGCTTCTTCTGTAATGGCCGAACATACGATTTCACTCAGATAAGTCTGCGCTAAGATTCGTTTCATGACCGTAGTATATGGAGCCAAAACAAGGTCATCCTGGTCCATACCCATACTGTTATAACCCTTTTTCTTAAGTACGCCAATCACACGGAAAGGAATACTATTGAAGCGCACAACCCTTCCTACAGGATCACTTCCATCCGGGAAAAGATAATCTACAACCGTCTGTCCCAAGACACAAACTTTGGCTGCAGTCTTGATGTCAGAATCAGTAAACATTTCTCCATCGGCAATTTTCAATTGTCTGATCGTCAGATAGTCCTGATTCACACCATAAATACTACTCTGGGTATTATTGTTACCATTGATCCATTGTCCATTACTGCTCACAGAAGGCGAAATAGCCGAAATATAGTTACATTCATCCTTAATGGCATCATAGTCGGTCTGCTTAAGAGTCTCCATGGAAGAAGCATCTTGACGAACACCTCCACGCATATCGGCTCCCGGATGAATCATAATCATATTGGAACCCATCTCTGCAATATTGGCCTTGATGCTGGCTTTACTTCCCTGACCAATGGCAAGCATGGTAATAACTGCGGCAATACCGATAATGATACCTAATGCCGTGAGGAAAGAGCGCATCTTGTTGGCCGCAATGGCACGGATTGCTATTTTAAAAAGATTCTGATAATTCATTTTCTTATTTTTATAGGAATATCAAAGAAATAAGATTTTAATCTACTCATCAGTATTCTGAGGCAATGCAGCCAAACCTTCCTTGGCAGAAAGGATATGCTGATTGTATTCGTCACTGATAATATGACCGTCACGCAACTCTATATTTCTACTGGAATAATTGGCAATATCCGGATTATGAGTCACAAATATAATGGTTCTGCCTTCTGCATAAAGTTTCTGAAACAAGACCAGAATCTCAAAACTGGTTCTCGTATCCAAATTACCTGTAGCCTCATCAGCGAGAATCACCGCAGGATCATTGACCAGGGCTCTGGCAATAGCAACACGCTGCATCTGTCCACCAGACATCTGGTTGCTCTTGTGATAAAGTCGCTCGCCAAGACCTACGGCCTTCAATGCTTCAATCGCTCTATTCTTTCGCTCTTCAGGACCGATATTAGGATTATACATCAGAGGAAGTTCTACATTCTCTACACTTGTCGTCTTAGGCAACAAGTTGTAGTTCTGGAATATAAAACCAATCTTACGGTTTCTAAGAATAGCACGGTCATTTCTTGACATCGTTCTCACGCTGACTCCATCAAGATAATATTCACCACTGGATGGAGTATCGAGACAACCGAGCTGGTTGAGTAGGGTAGATTTACCAGAACCAGATTTACCCATGATTGTAACAAACTCTCCCTCATAGATCTTGAAGCTAACACCTTTCAAGGCATGAACCACCTCATCTCCAACTAAGAAATTGCGCTTCACATTATCCAGTTCAATGACGACCTTTTTGCCCTCTTGCTGTCCTATTTGTTTGCCTTCTTGGCTATTGCTTGAAATTTCTGTCATCTCTTGAAAATTGTTTCTGCTGAGAGTCCCGTTATCAGGGAACTCTCAACTTGGGTTATTTTTTCTTTCCTCTTGGACCAGGTCCGCTAATCAATCCCTGACTTTGCGGCTGACTATCTTCTTCGTCTTCAGAAGCATCAACAACAATTTCTGTAACAACGCTTTGACCTGCCTTTATACCGCTAATAATCTGAGTATGCATTGCATCACTCTGCCCGATATTTACTGAATGGGCAGTCAGCGTATTACCATTTAGCGTCCATACCTTATTCTTACCTTTGCAATCTACGATTTTCATATCTTTGCCCACCGTCTCTTTAGTTGGAGTAAAGCGCAAAGCCTTATTGGCAACACTTAATATATTAGCTTGCTCCTTCGTGAAAATGGTAACATTGGCAGTAAGTCCTGGCTTCAATTTCAGATCCGCATTAGGAGCGCTAATTACCACTTCGTAAGTTACCACATTATTAGTAGTGGTAGCTTCCAGTCTCACTTGCTTAACAACCCCCTCGAAAGTATCATCAGGATAAGCATCTACCGTAAAGTTTACTCTATTGCCTACAGCTACACCACCTATATCAGCCTCATCAACATTTGCAATAACCTGCATATTCTTCAAGTCTTTGGCAATCGTAAAAAGTTCTGGAGTATTGAAGCTGGCTGCAACAGTCTGTCCTTCCTCTACACTCTTAGAAATCACAGTTCCATCAATAGGAGAAGTGATTGTAGCATACCCTAAATTAGTTTGCGCTTTCTGCACATTTTCTCGGGAAGAAGCAACCTGCTCCTTGGCCTGTCTGTAAGCCAAAAGGGCATTTTCATATTCATCAGCACTTACAAGACCTTTCTTGTACAAAGTCTGATAGCGCTTCATATTGGCACTCTGATAACTGAGATTACTCTCAGTACTTGCTAAATTTGCCTTAGCCGTATTCAGCTCACTGATCAGGTTGGTCTTGTCAAGTTCAGCAATCACCTGACCTTTTTTAACTACGGAATTGTAATCCACATAAAGTTTATTCACAATACCACTCACCTGAGTACCAACAGTAACACTGGTAACAGCCTCTATAGTTCCTGTAGCAGTAATACTGTTCTGCAGTGTATGAGTGGCAACTTTCTCTTGTTTGAAATTAATCTGTTCTTCCTTTTTGCCCCCCGAAAGCAACCAAACAGCAACTGCTATGACAACCACAAGAATCATGGCAATCCATACCTTACTAAAGATTTTCTTTTTCATATCTCTCTGTGTTCTTTTAAGTTTATTATTTCATCATACCTATTTATATTGATAAAAGAAGATTACTCCACCTTTCCGTTTTTATAGAAGTTCAACATACCTAAATTAAGGATTGTCAAGTACTTAGCCTGCAATTCATTCTGCTGAGCATTAAGGAGATTATCCTTACCCGTACGAAGTTCTACAATATTTTTCAATCCCAGTTTAAACTGCTCATTCAAGAGTTCAAAAGAGGTCTTGGCACTTTCGGTAGAAACCTTCGCAGCTTTGAATTGGCTCTGATTTGTATTCGCCTGCAACCAATAATTTTCAATAGTAGAGTAGAGCTTTGTCTGCTCATTCTTCAAATCCAACATACTACTCTGTTTCTGAAGATTAGCCTTGTTGATAGCAGTTTTGGTTGCACGATTATCATAGATAGGAATGCTGATGGAAACACCACCACCCAAACTGAAATTCTGCTTGATTTGCGTTCCCCAACCAGTCTTGTTCATGGAAGTAGAACTTGTAGAGACACCTGCATTGGCACTAATCGTTGGCATTTTACCCGCTTTAGCAATATCAATATTCAAATTACTCTGATCTATCATATTCTGATAGCTTTTGATTTCCGGACGATTGTCAAGAGCAGAAGCATAAACACTATTGAGAGCAGGAATAGAAGCTAAAGCCTGTGAATCAGTAGTAGAAGGAATCACAATATCAAAAGCCTCATCGTTTGTAATTTGCAACAATTCCTTGAGTTGTCTTTTGTAATTCTTGACATTACTCTCAGCAGCAACAATATTATATTCATCCTGTGCTCTCTGAGCAGTAAGCTGAGCTAAATCCGCCTGACTCATCTTACCAATCTTAACGAATTCCTTACCACGTTTTTCATTTTCCAGACTTGATTTATAACTTTCCTGGTTTACCTTTATCGCCTCCGTAGAATAGCAAATCTGAATGTATAAAGTAGCGATTTGTTCTTGCAGATTTTGAGCCTGAGTGGCTGAATCCAAAGCAGCAGCTTCGTAAGTCAACTTATTCAGTTTTACCTGGTTACGATTCTTGTTTCCATTCCAAATTACATAGTTACCCATTACAGAATAAGAACCATTATAATAAACCTTATCAACAGAAGATTTGGTGAAACCCTCTCCACTGATTCCACTTGTTACCCAAGGAGTATAACTTACATTCTGATTAGACGAAGCAGACAAAGAAGGCAACAATGCAGCTTTAGACTGCAAATAATCCTCATTTGCACTTGCTTTTTTAATTTGAGTCTTTTGCAAACTTATATTATTCTCCAATGCATAATTGATACATTCTTTAAGAGTCCATTGTTTTGCAAAAATCCCAGAAGGAATGGTGGCTAAGAAAGCACCAATCAAAACTTTACCAAATCTTTTGTTCATATCTTAATCATTTATATTATTATCACTCTTAGTATAATTCGATTTATTTTATCATTTAAATCTAACTACAGATTTCATAATCTAAATCAGATTACAGTTTTTCTCTATTTACGTTTGGTTAGACGAAGTGTAGTAGAAATAAGTTTATTTGCCTAAAGTCATTTTAACAATCATTTTAAGACTCAAATGAAAAAACAAAAAGATGTTATCGGGCTAAAAACAAAAAAAAGAGAAATATTACAAGCAAATAATTCCTTATAATATTTCTCTAACTAAAGTTTGATAACTTGCTGTATTACAAATTATTGCTTCTTTTCTTTTTCTTTAATATATCCATGTCTGTAAGCATAGAGTAATTCCTCCAGATCGTCAATTTGCTTACGAAGTTCCACACCTATATCAGTATCAGCCACAAGCATTCTTCTATTAGACATTTCTACTATCTGGGTGGTACTTTTAATGTCCGTACCTCTCTGGATAGCATCTTCTGTACTTGTAAAAGGTTCATGCTGAACAAGCTGGAAACCTCTGGAGTGATAGACTAACGTATAACCGGCTATACCCGTCTCATTATGATAAGCCTTAGAGAATCCACCATCAATAACCATCAGTTTACCATTGGCTTTGATAGGATTTTCACCCTTCAGAGTTCTTACAGGCACGTGTCCGTTGATGATATGTCTATTAGAACCTACCACTCCGAATGCATCAAGAATATGGTCTATCACTTCTTCATTATCACGAAGCTTGAAATAATATCCCTTTTCCTCAACATGGGTCTCCTTATCTGCAATAAAATATCGCTCAAACGTAGCCATCTTACTCTTGTCAAAGAGAGGACTGTCTGGTCCACACCACAGATACAAGAAATAGTCAATCGCATAGTCACGCTCCTCTGGTGCAGAATCCTGCTGGAAAGCAGTACGAATCTGCATACCCGTATGGTGCATTAAGGCTCTACCGCTATATTTCTTTCCAGGATAAATTTCCACTTCCTTCAAAGAACCATCTTCATTCAGAGGACAAGATGCATGGAACAACAGATTATTATTATAAATTCCATACATACAACCATGTTGCAACATCACTCTGATGTGCTTATGCAACTTTTCACAAACAGAGAATGAATGATGCAATTTGCTGATGAGAATTTCTTCCTCTGGTGATAATTCAGATGGGGCTGCAGGATTGATAGTAGGGAAGGAGCAAGAACTCATCTTGTACGTTTTCTCTTGAAGATCTATCGTTCCATTCTGATAATCAACATGTTCAAAGAGACATCTGTCATTCATTTTCCATTCAGGATGCTTGGCAATAATCTGGCTCTCCACTTTAAACTGAATTACCGCAATAGCCTTATGCATCTGAGCCGTTAATCGTAGAGTTTTTTCATCCAACTGGGAAGCACCACCTGTTGTTTTAGGAATAAACTCCGTACATGGATCATTCTTGTAAGTCTCCATGGCAAACGTAGCTAAAGGAACAAGATTGATTCCATAACCTTCCTCAAGAGTTGGTAAATTACCATATCGCAAACTCAATCTGATAACATTACAGATACAAGCATCATTACCTGCCGCAGCACCCATCCAGAGAATGTCGTGATTTCCCCATTGCATATCCCAACTATGATATTTCCTCATAGTGTCCATGATGATATGGGCACCAGGACCTCTATCGTAAATATCTCCCAATATATGAAGCGAATCGATAGCCAAACGCTGGATTACATTGGCAATGGCGATGATGAAATCATCCGCTCTACCTGTAGAAATGATCGTATCGACAATTACATTCACATAAGCAGTTTTATCATGATCTTCCGTATGCTCATGTAGAAGTTCCTGAATGATGTATGAAAAATCAGCAGGAAGTGACTTTCTTACTTTTGAACGAGTATATTTGCTGGAAACATCACGGCATACTGCAACCAATTGATGAAGCGTAATATGATACCAGTCATCAATATCCGTCTCATTATGCTTTACCAGTTCAAGTTTCTGTTCTGGATAGTAAATAAGCGTACACAGTTCTCTTTTCTCTGCTTCCCTCAGTGTGTTGCCAAACAATTCATTTACCTTTCGCTTGATGTTTCCAGATGCATTCTTCAATACGTGAATAAATGCTTCATACTCACCATGGATATCAGCCAGAAAATGTTCCGTACCCTTAGGCAAATTAAGGATTGCCTGCAAATTGATAATCTCCGTACTCGCCTCCGCAACCGTAGGAAACGATTGCGAAAGAAGTTGGAGATACCTCATGTCTTCTTCGATATTGTAATGCTTCATACGTTGATAATTTGTTAATTCTTGTTGATAATATATTTATAATCAGAAAACTAAAACTTATTGATTCCCAACTTATTCCAATGGGAAGAGACCAAAAAGTTCAGCATCTATCTGATCTGTAATCTGTCTGAAATCCTCAGGGTTCTCCTCGAAATTAAGATGGTCACCATCTATAATAATCAATTTACCCTTATAGTTTTTGATCCAATTCTCATATCTGTTATTCAATCCCTGAAGATAATCTATGCGAATACTTTTTTCAAAGTTTCTACCACGACGCTCGATATGGCTCACCAGAGTAGGGATGCTACTTCTGATGTAAATCATGAGATCAGGAAGTTTCACCAGACTGATCATAAGATCAAAGAGGTCGGTATAGTTTTCAAAATCCCTGTCACTCATCATACCGATATCATGAAGATTAGGAGCGAAAATCTTCGCATCTTCAAAGATAGTTCTATCCTGAATAATTGTATCATCACACTTGGAGATTTCTACTACATCATGAAATCTCTTATTCAAGAAATAGATCTGCAGGTTGAAAGACCATCTTTCCATATCCTTGTAATAATCAGCCAGATAGGGATTATTATCAACAGGTTCAAAATTAGGTTTCCAACCATATCTTTTGCTCAGTAATTTCGTGAGCGTCGTTTTACCACTACCGATATTGCCCGCAATTGCTATATGCATTTTCTTTACGTTTAAATTGTTTACTAATCTTTTTCGTTTACTCGTGAAGAGAAAAGACCAAAGAGTTCTGCGTCTATCTTATCAATGATGCCTCCAAACTCTTTAGGATTATGCTCAAAATCCATGTTGTCAACGTCAATCACGAGCACCTTTCCTTTGTATTTATTCCTTATAAAATCTTCGTAGAGAGCATTGATCCCCTGAAGATAATCAAGTGGAATTTTCTGTTCACATTCCCGTCCTCTTTTCTGGATATTTTTGACGAGATGCGGTACAGAAGAACGAAGATAAATCATCAATTCCGGTTGCTCTACAACAGACATCATTGAATCAAACAATCCCATATAAGTATCAAAGTCACGCTCGTCCATATAACCCATTTTTCTATTGTTAGCCACAAAGACATACACGCCCTCGAAGATACTGCGGTCTTGAATGATCGTCTCGTTACTTTGTTGTATTTCCAACAGATTTTTGAAGCGCTGCTTCAAATAGAATATTTCCATATTGAGCACCCATCTGGGAATATCTTTATAATAATCATCCAGGTAAGGGTTTTTCTCAACGGGTTCAAGAAATTTCTTCCATCCGTAATGCTTTGATAACATTTGAGTAAGCGTTGTTTTACCACTTCCAATATTACCTGCTACTGCTATATACATACTTTATTTAAGTTTAGATGAGATGAAATCCATTTTTATGAAGAAAGAATCATCATATATTAAGAATGGTCATCTCAAGTGAATTTTTCTCTGAATTGTTCCTCTGTGATAATGGAAATGCCCAGTTGATGGGCCAACGGTAGTGTTT
>OCLF01000058.1_pt1 | contig 35713 bp, 23 predicted proteins | sample 1502881 | NCBI WGS metagenome assembly OCLF01 (sample SAMN03418267, study PRJEB22391) | human gut metagenome | biome: human-gut; feature: organic feature; material: feces | host: Homo sapiens | place: Tanzania | collected 2013-01
TATATTTCCAAGGCCAACTTGTACATCTGCTCGCTCTCGGGGAAACGCTGAGTTTGGCAGTATAAACTAGCGAAGTTATTATATATCATAGCCAAATTTGGCTCGTAGACCTGAGGATTAGACACTGACAAACGTTTATATATTTCCAAGGCTAACTTGAACATCTGCTCGCTATCGGGGAAACGCTGCGTGTCGCTGTATAAGAGACCAAGGTTGTTATAGCTATTAGCTAAATTTGGCTCGTAGACCTGAGGATTAGATGCAGACAAACGTTTGCGTATTTCCAAGGCAGACTTGTACATCTGCTCGCTATCGGGGAAACGCTGTATGCGATTGTATAAAAGACCGAGATTATTATATAAGTTAGCTAAATCTGGTTCGTAGACCTGAGGATTAGACACTGACAAACGTTTGTGTATTTCCAAGGCTAACTTGAACATCTGCTCGCTATCGGGGAAACGCTGAGTGTCGCTGTATAAAAGACCAAGGTTGTTATAGTTCTTTGCTAAATCTGGCACATAAGCCAGAGGATTAGACGCAGACAAATGTTTAAATATTTTCAAAGAAGACTTGAACATCTGCTCGCTATCAGAGAAACGATGGGTGGCTCTGTATAAATTAGCGAGGTTATTATAAGTATCAGCCAAATCTGGCTCATAGACCTGAGGATTAGACACTGACAAACGTTTGTATATTTCCAAGGCTAACTTGTACATCTGCTCACTCTCGGGGAAACGCTGAGTTTGGCAGTATAAACTAGCGAAGTTATTATATATCGTAGCCAAATTTGGCTCGTAGACTTGAGGTTTAGACACTGACAAACGTTTATATATTTCCAAAGCTAACTTGAACATCTGCTCGCTATCGGGGAAACGCTGAGTGTCGAAGTATAAATAAGCAAGATTATTATATAAGTTAGCTAAATCTGGCTCGTAGACTTGAGGATTAGACATTGACAAACGTTTGTATATTTCCAAGGCCAACTTGTACATCTGCTCGCTCTCGGGGAAACGCTGAGTTTGGCAGTATAAACTAGCGAAGTTATTATATATCATAGCCAAATTTGGCTCGTAGACCTGAGGATTAGACTCAAACAAACATTTGCATATTTCCAAGGCAGACTTGTACATCTGCTCGCTATCGGGGAAACGATGGGTATCGCAGTATAGAAGACCGAGATTGTTATAAATATCTGCCAAATTTTGCTCGTATTCTTCCGATTTCGTATCAGAAAAGCTTGACAACTTGTTTATATATAGCTTATAATAATTTTCAGCCGCAACAAATTGATTTTGATTCTGAGAAAAATTTGCATACTCCCAAATAGCATCAAGCGTCTGTAGCTTATCTGCCAATCCCTTTAATAATTCGCCAGCCTTATCCCATTCATTACTCATTTTATAAGCTGACACTTGTGCTTGGATACTCTTCTTATATTCCTCGATATCCTTGTCGGCCAAAACTTCTGCAGAATCTGCCTTTTGCCGCAATTCTTCTGCTTGAGTTTTTATCTTCAATGCATCATCTATTTTTTTAAGATAGTTTCCTCGCTCAAACAATTTGATTGCTTTCTCCAATTGACCTTGATTAAACAATTCGATAGCCCTTTGTGCAAGTGTATCAACTTCACTCTCATCAATACGAGCAAACATATCGGCATACTCGTCCATATGTTTCTCTGCATTATCACGTTCCCGATTAATGGAATCTAATTTTGCATAATATTCGTCAAGGGTGAGTTGCTGAGCCTTGTTTTTCTTCTCAAGTTCTGCCAACCTTTTTTTATATTTCTTTTCTGCCTGATTTCTTCCTATAGTAATCAGGTTGTTTTTCTGCTTTTGAAATTGATTCGCATCACAGAGTATCAATTTGAGCGGCTCTTTTCTTGCGCTCCATTCATCTACTGCCTGTTGATTGAATATCATCAAGCCAGTCTTGCTAACCGTAGCCCTACCAAGCCTGTCACCCATCTTTATATTCTGTAGCTTCAAGGCAAATGTACCATTGCCCTCATCGCTCACGACGCCATTGGGTGAAGTTGCAGTCTTCACATAAACGCCACCAATCGGTATACGTGGATTCTTACCATTATAACGATAGGTAATGCCTCTTTGTACAAGGACTGATTGAGCCAACACATTGCATGAGCTCAATAATACCATAAAGAATATTACAATTTTTCTCATATTTTTCAATCTTTTCAAATCGCATCCAACAAAATAAACGAAGCCCAATACTTGGCCTCCTTATATCCTTTAGCTCTTATATCCTGCTGTGCCTTTTTTAACGCCTCTCGTTTGCTCACACCAGCCATTAGATACCTATAAAAGCTAATCATGAGTTCTGCGGTGGAGGTGTCATAAACATTCTTTAGACTCATCAACAGGGTATGTACACCAGCATTTTTAAAGCCACGTTGCAAGCCGAAGACACCATCTGTGCCTAACTTTCCTAATCCTGTTTCACAAGCAGAGAGAGCCACAAGGTCACATTCCCTTAAGTTCATCTTCGCCACTTCAGCTGCTGTAACTATACCCTGCTCGTCTAAGTTGGCACCTGCAAAAGCAAGGATACTGCTTGACATAGCTTCCTGGTCAGACATCCCCTTTTGTGGTCTATATGCGCCATGAGTGGCTATGTGAAGGATATTCAGTTTCTTGTCTGTTAAATTAAGGAAAGCTTGTTTGCTTGCATTTTGATCAGACAAAGAAACCACTTTTTTTATGCTTCCTTTCTTTAGCACTTGTTCAATCTCATTGATTTCACGTTTCGTATTGTCCAGGTTGCCGAACATGCTCACATCGCCATTACCTCGCAGTCCTGCCAACTCACGCTTAACCGAAGAAGAATTTGTTCCTTCCTCGTTGTAGTTAATGTCACCAAACAAAACAGCATTGTTTGTCAAAGCAGGTTGTTGATGATAGCACAACACTTTTGTCGTAGAGAGGCGGTAAACCTCCATTTGCTCACTGAGCGGTTTTCCGTCGTATACCAAGTATTCTATACCCATATTATTAAATATACCATCAGCGGAGAAAAATAGTCGTTTCTTTCCCGACAAGTAATCTCTTATTTTACCCCATACAAGATTGTCCGAGGAATCATAAACATAATCATCAGCAAGCATTTTCTTTCCCTCTGCCAAAGTACATATTGGAATCGTGATAGGTGTTTTAGCATCTTTTGTCAGAATAATTGCCTCCATAATGTTCTCATTATCTAATACACCAGTTTTGATGGCAGTAAACTCAATGGCAATATCTGTAGCCGACAATTGCTTTTGCACATCCTTCCAATTATATGAGATATAATTAGTGAAATCCGCAAATTCCGCACATTGCTTGTACAGTTGAAGCTGAAGAGTTTGGTTCTTTTGGCTCAATGTCAAAATCTTTTGTAAATCAGCATCACTCTTGGCACTCTTGGCATTCTTGCGCAAGTTGGATATTTCATTAGAAATAGATTTTATCTGCTCATACAGTTCCTTCAACTTCTTGTCACCATGTTGTGCAATAACCTTTTCAAATTCAATTGACGAATTCAACAGAATGCCCTTGGAAAGGAGAACTGCATCGTAAGCAATAGCAGAGAACTCTGAGTAGAGACCGGAATTGTCCTGAGGAATAATGGTTAACAATTCCAAGAGTTCTTGGATATTTTTGGTTTCTTCTTGCCATGTTTGCATTCTCTCGCTTTCACTTTGCATACGAAATTCCTCACGGATACCTTCCCGGATAGCCTCCATATATTGCTTATAGAAAGCGATGGCATTTGCATAATCCTCCTTCATGGCATAGCAGCCAGCGATAGTTTCCAGCGAGCGAGCATAAGTGAGCTTGCTCAGATATTGGAGAGTCATCCACAGATTATCCTTCCCATCCTTGATGATATTGTCCAACTTTTGAATTCTTTCCTTCTGCATGGCTTCATCCTTGTAATCCACCTCCTTTGATTTTCCTGCATATACATAACAGAGTTTCAGAGAGGATGCTGCCTCCGTGTAGTCTTGCGCCATGCTTTTCTCATCAAATAGTTGCATAGCTTGCTTATGATGGGCAATAGATGCATCATAGTCCGTGTTGAATTTTTCGGCTTTGGCAAGTCGAAGAATAGCTTTTGGATATTCCTCGCTGTCTTTATCATATCGTTCATAATAAGCAATTTGCTGGTTATAAGCCTCACAAGCCTTAGCATATTCCTTCATGGCAGAATACGCATTGCCAATACCTTTTTGGCAATCGGCAATCTTCTTTAAAGATGCATTCTTTGATGATGTATCTCCAGTTGCAGAAGACTGATAAAACTCGATAACCGCATTAAAATTGTCGATAGCTTGCTGATATTGCTTTCCAATATGACAATACAAGGCAGCCATGTAGAATTGGTTGGCATAAGTTGCGTTCTTTCCTTGTGTTTTCTTGACGAGGTTGGCGGAAAGCGTTTCGTATTCACCAGCACTAACCCAATCCTTGGTATTTGCCAAGAACTTGGCGTAAGCTTCATATACTTCCGCCTTCACCTTATCATCCATGTTCATAGACAGCACTTGCATAAAACATTCCTTAGCCTTGGCTGTGTTGCCCTTAGATGCATAATAGTTGGCTCTGCCCAACATGCACTTCGGTTCATTACAATCCTTGGTAAGTTCATGCTGGTTATGCTCTTCCGTCAACACCATGATATGTTGAAGATTGTTGTTATCATTCCGGTCGCTATAAATCATGGCAAGCCATTGCAGGAGATTTTCATACATTTCGCTATATTTTTCCACATGAGGCAATGCCTTCTCCCAATATGTGACAGCCCCATCTATATTATCGCTCAGATAATAAAAGCGTCCCATATTGAGCGCATAAAGCCCATAGTTCTTATGCGGCTTGCCTTGCTTTTCCTTCAGTTTGTCACAAAGTGTCATCGCCTGCTCTTGGTATTTCACAGCATTGGCATAATCTTTTTCCAATGCAAAGCTGAGAGCATAATTGTTGAGCGAAGTGATATAGTCTTCATTTACTTCACCGAACAATTTCTTGCGCATATCCAAGGCCTGCTTGGTATATCCGCGTCCTTCAACTATCTTTCCTTCGTTCACACATTGCTTACCCTTGTCATGGAGTGTTTGCGCCTCGGCAGGAGTTTGGGCGTTGAGGGAGAGGGAAAGGAATAAGGAAAAGATGGATAATATGATTTTGTGCATGGTCAAATATTTTAAAAGTTATATTTCTTCGAAATTATAGATGTCAATCATATTTTGCGGATAAGCAGCACGAGGCTTAATGCTTATAGGATAAATTTTCAATTTTGCATCTTGCCGACTTAGCTGCGGATACGCTCTCAGCAAAGCATGAGCCATCTCTTTCGACACATACTCACTTCTTGCTGCATTTGCAGACCAACACAAGATAAACAAGTCTGCATTATCTATATATCTGAAAATCTCTTCTTCATAAATATCACCAGCAGCCAGTTTATCTCTATCAAAGAAGTAATCCGCTCCTTGTGCTTTATAAGCGAGAGCGATATGCTTCACTTGCTCTATATCTTGATGAGCATATGAAATGAATATTTTATTAAAAGTTCGAGTAATAACTTGAGGGTTTAAAATGGTTGGTTGATAATCTACGATTGCTGTCAGGAAGCGCATATCACCCACAATGTTTCCATTGACAAATAAATTGATCTCACAACTCAATTCTTCAACCTCCAAACTATTTGGCACAAAATAATCAAAACTACATTTTGTAAAAGAACCTTGCCAAACAAGACACTTACGTGCATTATACATTATTTTGTCGCCATAGATATTCAACTCTATATCAACCTTATCATTTCGTTTAAGTTTGTTTAGAAGAGGAATATAATCACGACGTTCTGCATTTTTATCCGATTCAATCGCAAAAGACATAACCTTTTCTGTTTCTTCTATCAAGTGTAAATAAACTTGAACAACAAAATGACTTCTACGTTTTATCTCTGCAGGAGCAAAAACAGAACTATATACATTATCTTCTCGAACCTCTTCTTTTCTTCCACCAAACAAACGATTCCCAAAAGAGTTCTTTTCTTGCTTTGCCTTTTGTGGGTGGGGAGTATAGTTCTCTCGCACTTTCCCTATATTAGAACCGCAACCAATTCCACCAGCAGTTACTGCATAATCATTACCACAAAAAACAGGCTCTACTTGTGGTATATAATTACATATATCATCAGCATTCTCTTCACCTTGCATCGTCAACAAATCTTCCACTTCGCCATTCGAGACAAGAATATCAGAATTCTGCATACAAGTCGATGCAAAATCTACCGTTTGAATTGGAGAAAGGATATTGCTACCAATAGTTGCCTCTCCATTACCATCCCATCTAAAAGCATTTTCAACAGTTGTCCATTCGTTATCAATTTCCCCTATTAGTGTGTTGCCAAATTCCTGAACATCAGAAATGCTATCTTCTATATTTTCTAATTCATTCGGAAGCTCAACCGTATCCCCTTTAAATAGTATCGTTTCTTGTGAAGCAGTTGTAATGTTTTCTATTTCCTCCCTAAAACATTGCAAGGACTGACCAAAGCGAGCCGAAATGCCATAACTTAGTGCTTGAAGGATAATTTCCCCAAGTTTTTGTTCTGCATAATTTTTGGATGCTTGCAATCGCATAGGAAGAGGTATGGCTTCACCTGCAATACGTCGAGACAAAGAAGCCTTTCCATATTTTTGCCAAAGAGGAGGCAAAAGATTATTTAGAATAAAATAAGCAACCATAGCAATTTCATATATTGCAGAGGATTCCGTAAACTCTAGAGTTTTGTATGTCTCTGGTGCCATATACCACTTACTAGCAACACCAATTACAGCATTATTGCTTTGATTGAGCCAAACACAACTACCAAAATCTCCGAGTTTATATCTGCCTTCATCATCCCTATATATATTATTAAGGTGAATGTCCCTATATTGGATTCCATGGTCAAGACATTCCTGAACACCATCTATCAAATCCAACATCAGCTGACAGAATTTTGAGAAAAATAATTGATAATAATGGCAAGACAACAAGTCTGAAAGAGGAGTTGCCTGTTCCATTATTATACCTCTACCATCTTTTGTCATGCTATCTACCTGTAAAATATTTGGCAAACCCAATAACTCTTGCATTACATAGAACTCATGATTGATTACCTCTTGCGGAATTTGCTCTCGGAAAACTTTTACAACTTTTTGAGTAGCACATTTTTGATTCCAAGTCACTAGTGTCCCGTTAAAACGAGACGATTGTCAAATAAGTTATTAATACTCAAAAGTTTACGGACTTTTTATAGTGTATTCGATTTGATTTTGTATCTTTGCACGCATATTTAAAATACGTGTGCGATGAACAAAGGCAAAACTATATTCTCTCAGATTATGTCACTTATACCAGAACGTGATTTCAAAACTTGTGTAGACCGTTATAAGGGAAACTACAGAGCAAGAAACTTCTCTTGTAAAGACCAATTCCTAGTAATGAGCTATGCTCAATTAACAGGTCGTGATAGTCTTCGAGATATAGAAAACTGCCTTACGGCACTCTCCAGCAAACTTTACCATTGTGGTATTAGTTATGCTGTACCACGTAATACTCTAGCAAAAGCTAACGAGAAGCGAGATTGGCATATCTATAAAGATTTTGCAGACGTTCTTTTGAAAAAAGTACGTCCTCTTTATGCCAAAGACAAGTTCAGATTAGACCTTGACAACATGGTATATGCTTTTGATAGCAGTACTATAAGTCTGTGTCTCAAATTATGTCCTTGGGCAAAGTTTCGCAAAAACAAAGGTGGCATCAAAATGCACACATTAGTCGATTTGCGAGGAAATCTTCCAGTCTCAGTTTATTTGACATCAGCATCGGTTAATGATGTAAAAGCTCTTGATAATCTCTACATAGAACCTTCTGCTATCTATTTGATGGACAGAGGATATGTAGATTTTAACAGACTCTTCAAGTTGATAACTAAGAAGAATGCATTCTTTGTTACTAGGGCAAAAGATAACATGCTTTTTGAAGTTGTATCAGAAGCCGAAGTTGACAAGAGCACTGGTATCATTTCTGATGAACGTATCAAATTAACAGGACTACATACAGCCAAATGGTATCCTGAAGAACTTAGAATGGTAACCTATGAGGACTATGCAACCAATAAGGTGTATAGGTTTCTCACAAACAACATGGAATATGAAGCGCTTACCATATCTGAATTATACAGGGAAAGATGGAACGTGGAACTTTACTTTAAATGGATTAAGCAACACCTTCACATCAAATCTTTTTACGGAACTTCCGAGAATGCCATATATCTGCAAATCTGGATTGCCATATGCACATACTTGCTTTTAGCTTATGCAAAGAAAGTGCTGCACATAGATCAATCGCTACACACTATTTCAAAGAACGTGGGTCTATTCCTTACGGACAAGACTCCTTTAAATGATTTGTTTAACAAAGCTGTTCCAACAGAAGAGACGGAGGATTGGCTATATCCTAGCCTTTTCAGGTCCGATGATTTCTAAACGGGACAGCAGTGATTCCAAGTATAAATATTGGCAGTTGTTCCTATACCTGACAAAATATGTCCAAGTTGTCTTTCATCATTTAACGAAATATGCAGATACTGCAATTCAGAATATCCTATATGCGAAGAACATATTGGCAAACTAACTTCATCTTCAATGTATTCCGTGCTTCCTTTTTGTGGTTCTTTTGACTCTTTTATTGTTTCAGAATCTACACAAAAATAATTGTAGTTCAATCCATCAGCACCAACAACAGGATTGACTCCAGCACCAATAAGAATTTCCTTAGTTTTGGGCACAGCCAATGTCGGGTCTAAATGATACCATTTCCCCTCCAACTTTACCATAAGCCAACAATGGCGACTCAAACGCTCACTATTCTTCAACTTGCCAAAAACGAGTTGACATTCTATACCTAACAACTTAAAAAGATATTGAGCAGCCTTAGCAAATCCTGTACATACCGAGTTACGATATACAAAAACACTATATATCGTTTGGTTGTAAGCAGAATATATATTATAGTTACAATAAAGAGCCAGCCATTTATAGACATACATGACTTGTACCTCTTGCGTCAGTCTCTGTACATCCAAAATATGAAACTCATTGAGAATCACATTTTCAATGAGCCTTTTAGCCTCCTCTGTTCGCTCTTTATTAATAGTATAGTGTAATTTGAGCGTTCTATTTTCTTCAGAATATTTCCATATATGAGAAAACCAAAATATATCAGGGTTATCTCTCATTATTTGACGAATAGCCATGTAAACATCATTATTAGATGTACCCAATGGCAGTTCTAATTGTTCTACATAATTGAGAATTGCTTGATGAACTCTTTTATATATTACCATATTATTGCCTATTGTTATGTATTATTTATCAAAGTTATCTACAGCATCCAAAAGAATAAAAGGTGCCCAATAATATGCAGAATGATATTGCATACGAGTTTCATTTATTGCAAACTTATAAGCTTGTATCAAACTTACTCCTTCGAGTAATTTCGAATAAAATAAGTTCATGAATTTAGAGGTACTAGCATCATTTACACTCCACAAAGAAGCTAAAATACTTTTTACACCTGCCTGTTTAAAACCTCGATACATTCCAAAGACGCCTTCATCAGAATGGAATCCTACTCCTGTTTCACATGCAGACAAAACTGCCAATTCTGTATTATCAAAGTTCATGGCAGACATCTCTTCCGCTGTCAGGATTCCATCTCTTTCTGTATTTTTTGCGCCCTCCAGCCAAGTAGAATTGGCACCAGAAAACGCCATACCAGCCCTCATCATACTAGAAAATTTTACACTTGGGAACTGTGACAAAAAAATATTTTCTTCTACTTTTTTCTCTGTATCAACAAAAAAACCATGAGTTGCCAAATGCAGAATACCAGGGCTATTCCCATCCAACTTTCGAAGTTCATTCTCAGAAGCGTTTCCCCCTATTTTAACAACACTTTTTATTCCCTTTTTTGTAAAAATTTTAGAAATATCCTCTACTTCTTGGTATGTAAATGGCAAAAAGGCAAAAGTTTCGTTTACAGCTCCTCGTTGCTTCTGTAAGTTTTCTGAACTGTTATCTAAGGATTGTGAATTTTTATTTTCTTCTTCAGAATAATTTGCAGCTCCAAAAAGTATTATATTTTTAAATCCATGCCATTTTTTCTTTCTCAAAGAAACCAATTGCGCAGTCGATGTTAGCTGATACATATTATAATAATCCAACATACACTTCCCATCGGGTCTTCTTATAGCCCCCAAAGAAAACATATTGAGCAAACCACTAGGAGAAAAGTATATATTTTTAGCCCCTTCCATTAAATTTTCAAGTGGTTTCCATATTAAACTATACAAATTCAACACATCCGTTTGATAAATGGCCTCGGCTTTTTGTTGTGCAGAGGATTCCATATTCTCTGCCATCCACTTGTCTATTTGATTTAGTCTATGATAATCAAACAATTCCACATATTTAGGAACTGGTAAATTTTTCTTTATCACAAGTGCGCCTATAGTAGAATCAGACATAACATATTCTACAGCAACATCCGAATCATCTAAAATCCGTTTAACGTCCTCCCATAATACCACGTCATCGTTCACCAGTCCATCTGCTTTAATTTTTCGATTAATCTCATGTTCAAGTATATCTATTTCACGCTGCTTTTTAGACACATCCTCATTAACTATTGTTTGAAAAGTTTTTTTATCTAGCATAGTCCCACTAAGCCGATTTTGTTCACTTTTAAGGGTTGCTAGCAAATCTATTTTTCTTTGGAATTCAGAATTTTCATTTTGGGCTATACTCTTACGGATTTTTTCAGATGCTCTCAACAAATATCCTTTTTCAACAAGAATAGAATTATAAACGACAGTAGATAACCTATCTGGTTGTATTGGCAACAAAAATTTTAACATCTTATTACCCATGCCTCCCTTAGAAGAAAGAAATGATTCTCTTTCTGAAGATGTCATATAATTAATGTTGCTATCTATTGTCTTCTTTTGTAATTCGTATGCTTTCAAAGCATAAGTAATTGCATCATCATACTGTTTTCCACTATATAATGCCATTGAAAAAATGGAATAGAACTCTGCCTTTGAGACATCATCAGGCATTGCATAGGATTTTCTTTGAGCCAAAGTTTCTACTTGTCGATAATAAAATATCGCCTTAGAATAATTTCCCCTTTCTAAATTAAAAGACGCAAGGGCTCTATTTGCTCTATATAGAACATCATCATTATTTGACTTCAAACACTTTTGCAACACCGATTCTGCTTTTTGAGAATCTTTCTTGACATACAAGAATAAGCTAGATAGAGCTTCCATAAAACTTTCATATCGAACAGTCTCCAAATAATCTGGTTCTACAGATTTGAATGTACTATCTATCTCATCCATAACTTCCATTAAAGAAGACATATTTGTAAAAAACTCTTTCATTTTTTCAGTGGCTATATCTACATATTGATTAAGATATGAATCCTTTTTCATAGAAGCGATTTCTTTTAATTGCTTTTCATAAACAGGTGCACATAAAACAACTATCTCGTTCAAAACAGGTAATACATTTATAATTAACACTCTTTCTTTCACATTTTCACTTTCAATTGAATTATAAAATGCCATCGCTTGTTCCTGCATCAATTTCAGTAAAGCCATATCTTTCACAAAATCATCAGATTTTGCCCTTTGCAGTCTATATTTGAGCCAAAGGAAATCTAATTTCATTCCATAATTAATATTTGCTGGATTCATAACAACATTATCATAATGCCGTTCAATAAACTCTTCAGCCTTGTTATAGTCATTAAATTGAGTTGTGTATAGCCCGACTATTTCTGTTAGAAATTTCATATACAAATCATTATATTGTCCATCAACCACATTAAAACGTTCAAGACCACGTAAAAGCAGCTGTTCTGACTCTTGATATTTTCCCTGTAGTTGCAAATAATTGTTTACAAAGAAATAATCATCAAAGAACATTCCCATTATTCCATCTTCCAAACCCTGAAACTGGGAGTAGGCTTCTGTCATAAGTTTTTCATAAGATTTAGTGTCCCCAAACACTGTTCTTTTCACATCTGCTTGAATTAATTTATAATAACAATTCCAATCACTTTCATCTACAGAATTCTTTACAGCTTCATTTAGGGTATTAAAATAGTTTTCATCATCATTCTTGCCATTATATATTATAAGCAATTCATTATATAATCTCGATGTACTCATCTTGTTTTTCTCAAAAATCTCTTTCACCTCGTTACAAATTCTAAGAGCATCATTAAATTTTTGCAAATCTACCAGTATAGAACTGTATTCCAACAAGTTTTCGGCATAAACCATTGGTTGTTTTTTACCAAGCGACTTCAATAAATATAATAAATTTTCAGAAACCTCACATTGGCCTTCCAAATCAACTTGCTCCACATATATCGACTTTAAGTTATTCGCTACAAGAACCATTAACCATGTGGGAGAACTAGATGTATTTTTTATAGATTCCAAAACCGCATTAAAACTATCTTGCGCAATGTGCAAACATTCCGTTGCCATTTGCTCATTATTAAGGGCAACCGCTATTCTATAAGAAAGAATTTTTATATTTGCTAGATTCGTTAAATCTGTTTTATAGACTACATTAGCCACATTTTGCATTTCAACAAAAAGTTGATTAGCAAGCACTATATCCTTACCAATCTGCTGACTAATCACTCCATACAAACAATTAAGATAATATTCTGAATATTCTCCATAAAACTTCTTCACCTTTAAAAGATAATCAGAATACTCTGCAAGTTCCTCTAAATGCAAACTTGCCCGACTATCAAGTTCCCATAAAATTCTTTTCACGTCATATACACCAATATCGCCTTGGGGCAATATTGCAGAATATTTTTCACATAATTCCAAAAGTTCTTTGCGATTTTCATCATATGTTCCTAAATCATTATAACATTTAAACTCAACTAGTTTTTTCTTAGCATCTAAAGTTCTAGAATCATTTTCACCAAATAATCGCAAAGTAATATTGCATACTTCCTCATAATATTCACTTGCATTAGAATAAACTCCATTATGAAAAATATAGGATTGCCGAATAGGTTTCTTTGGAAGTTGATCATACACATAAGACAAAAAATTAGGGAAATCAGAGAATGTTGGTTTTAGCAATGCTATATAATTATATATATCCACTCGTTCTTCTGTATCTATGTTATGTAAAGCATACAAACTATCTACTTTCAATTCTAATTGATAAGTTTCATTTTCTCTCAAGGGACTTTCAGCATCAGTAATGTTTTCCAAAGCTATTTTTTCTAGGCAACATAAAAAACAAAGTTCCTTCAGTTTCCAATCATTCTTATTTTTTCGAAAAAGACTATCCGCCATTTGTAAATTATATTTAGCTATTCGCATTGATGTGTCATTATCAAAATTAAATGCTGCAAGAAGTTCTGCTCTACGACATTTTATAGCTTCCAAAGACAGTTTTCCAAATTCGCATTCAGCTTTCTCAACTAATTTCGCTGCTACAATTCTAACTTTTTTATTAGAACTATCCTCTTGCCGATTACAGCGCATGACCAAATAATCATAAAGTTCGGGAATATCAAACTCTTTTGCTGCATCTCGCATAGTTCTGCAAGAAATGGAGTCTATGTTATTCGTAATACATACACTTGCTACGTCTTGTATAAGTTTACTCCTATTTACGTTTCTAACATCATCTTCGGAATATAAACATATAGAACAAAAAAGCATCAGTACAACTCCAATATATCTCATAATAACTGTAATTCCTTTTACCAACAAACTAACTTGTCAATTACTTATAACCACAAAGCTAATATTCTTCTTTCCCCTATTAATAACTTCAAGTTCCACTTTGTTATTCTTATCAACAGGCAATGTAAACACCGTCTTAAAACGACTTGTTCCTTTCTTGGCATTCTTATTATCATTGTGCCATTCATTCAAACCACTATTATTGGTAACATGAATACGCACAGCCACTTTGCCACCAGGCTCTGTCACGACACCTAACTCCTGTATTCCTCGTGAAACGAAAGTATATTTAGTGCTTTTACCAACTTTTACCAAACAAGTCTTTGTTAGAATCGAGCCATCACTTGTTTGACCACGATTATTTGTTGTCCTTGCTATACTATCAGAATTGTCATAGACATCTTTTCCCAATGCAACACTATCTGCAAAATCCTCATCAAAAACAAAATGCCCATTTAATGATGCCACAGAATCATCTTTACACCGAAGTGAAGAAAACATCGCCACTTTTGCATTTCTCAACTTTCGAGCAGCATCTGTTAATGCCACACTATCTTCATTTGCTAAAGATTTTTGCATGGCAACGAAAGCATCGAAAGCATCATCTATACTCAGCACATTTTGTGCAGAAACTGTTGTACAAAATGCTGCAATACAAAAAAAAAGTAAGAATTTTCTCATCATAGTCTCTTATTTTTTTAGTTTATACTCAATTATTACTAACTTGTTCCAATCGTAATGCCAATCTTACCCCCACCTTTGAACTTCGTTCATTTTGGTCAAAAGGCACACGAGATTGTATTGTTACCTTATTAGCTTCACTAGAATAATCGCCACCACGAACCACCTTATATACCAATCGTTTTTCATCTGTATCATCAGCGTAATAATTAGAAAAACAGATTTCTCCTACATTACCACTCATATTAAACAAATTGTAATCATTAGCTTCTAATTCACCATCACATTTATGCACTTTTCCATTAGAGTTTCCTTTATACCAAGCCACCTTTTTAGGGTCATTGCTTCCAGAATATACATATTGGGCAGAATCATTTCTGCCTAATGCTGCATATTCCCAATCTTGCTCGGTAGGAATCTCAAAAGGAAGACTAGTTAGTTCATAAAGGACATTAGCAAAATTTAGACAATCGCCCAAAGATATATTTGTTTTTGGATATAAAGACTCTTCTTTCGAAAACGGAAGTTTCATCACTCCATTCCATTGCCCAATAGTAACCTCAAACATCCCCATTTTAAGAGTATCAGGCTTAACATCCTGCATATTGTCTAAAATATCCGCAATTGCATTTAATTGTCCTATGGTTATCGTGTCATTCTTATAGAAGTTCAACCCTATAGAAGAGTATTTTTTCTCCAACTGTTCCATTTTGGAACTTCTCAATTCTTCTTGTTTTTTCTTACGAGAAGAATCTATGCACATATATATGATACATGCCAAAAAAATAATTATTACCAAACACAATATGCCTAATGCTTTCTTAGGCAACATTAAGTTAGGTTTACTCTTCAAGTGTTTTCTTACCTTAGGTACTATATCTTTGAACAATGCGTCAGGACTATCACTATAGAATACAGCTTCGTAGTTTTTTATTCCTGCTATATCAGATGGCAGATTAAGACTTGCAAAGTTAAAACTTTCCGAGCGTTCTGGAACGATTGGAATGATATGCAAATCGTGTCTTCTCAACGCACGCCCAATTTCAATACGCACATAATCAATATTGGCATCAGGTCCCAACTCATTGATTCGCTTAGCGAAATCATCTTGAGATAGACTTATTAGTTCATTATAGAATGCTACAGATTCATCATTTCTGTCTTCATCATTATAACTGAGCGATTTTTTGCCAATGACAAGTAGGAAATCCTTCACATGGTCTATTCGTTCTATAAGCTGAACATTAAATTTCCCTGTAAGGTTTTCTCTGTCAAAGCTTATTCTCTCTTTATGATAAGGTTCCAACAAGTCTTTGAGGTGCTCGGCTTTATCCCCAGCATCTCTTCTTCTATAACTAATAAATATATCATACTTATTTCCCATTTTGCTGTCCTTTCCCTACTTGTCCTACACCTTGTGTCATTTGACCAGCTGCACTTCCGGTTTTTCCTGCGCCTTGCATTCCTCCCATCGCACCCATCTTACCAGATGCGCCACTTGTTGCATTCAATCCTAAAGAACTTTGCAGACTATTAATCAATGGGGTATAGGTTGCTTTGATGATATTATCCTTGCTCTCCTTGAAAGAGGAGACAACATTCACAATGTATTCGTTTTTGGCTTTACCCCGATTCTGCAACTTAACCAATTGTTTGTAGTCTTTGTGCCAATTGCTGGAACGGCCTTTTGTTGGATTGTACTGGCATCGCTCGCTCATCACTACTTTCATCTTATATTCACCAGTACCCCAAGAAGGGCTGTTAGCATCTACAGGCATATAAGAACGAGGAATGACAAAACTGTCGCCTGTAATATCTATCAGCTGTTTATGCTTCATCAAGGCCTCTTGACGACTATAAACATAGACTGAATCCTTTCCCAAATCCATCTCATTGATAGGAATATTTACACTGAAAGAGCCCAACTTCACGTCTTGATAAACCTGAATTGCCTCATTAATCCATGATGAAGAGAAGTCCATACGGATATTGATGGTAGGGGATTGCTGCTCAGAAAAACTGAATTTGCTGATCATGTTCCAATAATCAATCTGCTCTTTAGAACTTTTTGGGTCAACACCTCTTATGCGATTGGCAGACAAGTTAGGCAAATACGACTCATAGGGATGGAATACCACACTGTCAAGCACCAAATAAAACTTACTGTGCAAGAACATATGGGAGAACTTGGTCGTATCCACATGACACACCATTTTGAGTATCTCCTTTCCATTACGGCTGGCCCGGAAGGTGATACCGTCAAAATTCATATCACTTGGGTCCAAGGCACCATGAACAGAAGGTTTTCTATAGAAGTCACTTTGTCCCTTAGCAGACTGCAAACTGTCAATAAACAAGCACTCATTTTGTCTCATCTCCATCCATTTTCTCTTTTGTTGCGAACGAATCTTTGTCAAAGAGATGATTTCATTGCTGATGACCGTGAATACTGATGAAACTCCACCATACAGCATGGACTTGCCTATATCCGTAAATGCGCCTCTGCTTTTCGAACGGTAGATAGCAGCCACTTGATTCAATTTCTTTCGGGTATTGTCATCCATTTGGTTGACATCCACCTCAAAATTATCCATCTGCATGTTTTGCATATTACCCATAATGCCTTCTTTAGAAGGTACACTCGCCATTGGTCCTTGGGCAAAAGAATGAGAGCTGCCAATCAATAACAACAGTAATAAAACAACTTGCTTCTTCATATTTTTTTAATTTATGTTTATACTTGCGTTAACTATATCTTTTTTATATCACTATTCGTTCTTCTCAGTCATTGCCATCTATCAAGATAAAGGCATCTGAATACATAGGATTATCAAATCTCTTTTCAACTATAAGGTCTGGAAGCTGAGAACGGTGATAACGTTTTTGTATCGTTGTCGTTTTTAAATACGATCTTGCGTTAGAAAAAGCCTCATGCAATGTTTTCCCCTGCCCAAGATATTCATACATTTTTATCATCAACAGCATGGTAGCTTGATCGTCAACTCTCCACAAACTTGCAATAATGGCTTTCACACCTGCAGTTTTCAATCCTCGTTGAAGCCCATACACACCGTCTGTACAGATATATCCTAAACCTGACTGGCAGGCAGATAATACCAATAGATTAACATTTGACAAATCTTGCTCTGCCAACTCTCTCGCTGACAGGATACCATCATAATTATCTGGACTGAACCTACTGCTGTTCATGCAACTTTCCGCTCCAACCAAGAATAAGCAACTGTTAGATAACTGGTCATCAGTTGATGCTGGTTTAATATCAGAAGCACAGGATGAAGAATTGGAAAAATATCCATGTGTTGCTATGTGAATGACAGAGTATTTTTCTAAGAGATTTCGTAAAACTCCCTCAGAAGCCTGCATTCCAACCAAGATACTATCCTTTGGATTATTCCTATAAAATGAAATGCTATCAACTTCTGTAAGCGAACCTGGTAAATAGGGAAGTCCAATATTTTCGTGCGACATTCTGTAATATGCCACCTTATCATTATTTTTTCCTGCTTCTTCTTTATCTTTCGACTCATAATTCACACCCCCACAGAACAGCACGTTGCTAATTTTCTTTGTATGCGGACGTTCTGATAACAACCTTGTGGAAGTCATTCTATAGAAATGTTTCCCTTCCAAGGTTTCCGGTAGAAGATATTCTATCGCAAGGAGATGCAACAAATCGTCTGCTGCAAAATATACTGATGGAGATTTCCCTATTACATTTATCAAGTTACGATTCCATATCAATTTTCTCAAATTCTCATTCTGATAGATATGGTTTTTCATTTCTGGCTCATTGGAAGACAAGGCATCTCCTAAAGTAATATTATTCTCCAATGGATAGCTCAATAAGGAATCCTTTGATACAATCTCTATGAATGCCGGTCTATGACTCATTTTGTTAAGCACTAAAGCCCCGATATAAGTTTCACCTCTCTTTTCATAAGTAATAAACTCAATGGCAGATGAACCTTGCGGCATAGTTCTTTTCACATCCAGCCAAGTAGTTCGAATAGAAGAGAGAGTTTGCTTTCTTTCCGACAGACTCATACCAGGTTTGAATTGCCTGTTCATTTGCAGAAGAATAGCTTTGCTGAACAAGGCTACATCATATAGAAAACCAGCATCCTTGCCTTCCAAACGATAACAGTCTGTAGCGAATGGTTGCTCCGCCAGCCAATACTGTTCTCTTTCAGATGAAGACATCCGAACAAAGTTCTGGTCAATAAACTTTTTGGACAAGGCAAGATACTCCTTATAATATTGCAAAGCCTGAGAGTTATAAGTTCCTATCGCATCATACTTCAACATAAGAATCTTAGCAGTTTTGCGCAACACTTCTGCTCTCCCTTTATCATCACGATGCTGCGTAAAATAGCTCAATATGGATTGCATGATTCCATAGGCCTCGTCATATTTCCCATTACGAGCTAAGCATAAAGCTCGTTGCGACACAATCTCTTGACGAAGAGATTCCATTCCTCTAATTCGTGCATTCTCATTATATCGAGGTCCAGCCAAAATGGAATCGAGCTGAGCAATAGCTTTTGAATACATACCTTGTTGATAATAGATTTGAGCCAAGTCATCTCGCACGGCATCTACAAAATTGAAGTCACCCGACTTGTTTGACAAAGAATAATTCAAATATTCTTCTGCCTCAGTATTTTTTCCTTGTAGGAAACAAGAATTGCCTTTGATTCTATATGCATCAGCAAGACAAGAATGATAGTTTGTTTGTTCCTTAAAAATATGTTTTCTGAGCAATTCCAACATGTCTTTGCAATAGACATCCATTTCCTTGTATAGCCCTAGCTTATAAGCCACTTCACCCAAGCTCTTCTTTACTGCCCAGTAAGGCATCAAGAAATCATCCTCATCAAGCATGTCTGCAGTCATGTATTTTTGTGATAGGCTGTTGTTTATCTCACTTTCCACTTTTTTAAGAACATCAAAGGCTTTGACATATTCTTTCTTTTCATTCAGATCATACGCCATGAAGTAATCATCCAACACTTGGTCAGCAAAGAAATGTTCTTGCGTTTGCCCCATTGAAGGGACAAAAGGCAACAGGGTTAACAGGAATAAAACTATACGCATCATCATATCTTTCATTTTCCTGGATTATAATTAACAATGACAAAAGCCATATTTTTACCAGTCTTGTTTTGTATCAACAGTTTAAACCTATCACTCTTTGATACCTTTTTGTCAAGTTGTACATAGCAAGTACCATCTTTCATTGTGGCTTTACCAAATATTTTTCCTCCTTTGGTCACAGAAACTGTAAATGCCGATGTGTCATGATAAGGCAGAACAGCAAATTGCTGTAATCCTTGTCGCCCAGTTATCTCATAGCTCACAGACATATTCTTTTTGATCGTAATCTCAATAAAAGAAAACTTATATCGCTCATCTTGCCCATTACGGAATCTGCCACCCATATTGGTTACGCCATTTTGCCTTTTTGCAATGCGGTATCCCATGTCATTGACACCAAACATCGTCACCTTATCTTTGACCGTACATTCGCCACGTCTATCTATGTCAATTTCATCCATAAGAGTCCATTGCTTGTCATAAAGGAACTCACGAGAAACTTTGTTAGCATTGGCTGAAGTACGCAAAGACTTACACCTATTAATAATAGTTGTCATTTCCTTAGGTACATCAGTTTGGGCATGGACCACATTGGGAAATGCCATCATCAAGACCAAGCCAATAACTGTAACCATCTCCTCTGGCCAAAAGTTGATTAAAGAATCAGAATAGTTCTTGCCCTTGGCATTAGTTATCTTTTTCTTTGGAAATCGTTGCTTATCCATGTTATCTGCAATGCATTGTTGTAATTCTGACAGTTTAGGTCTTCTTGATGGGTCGAAGAGAAGACATCTATGAATCAAATTACTCAAAGTGTCGCTACAATGAGAGACACCTATATAAGGAACTTCCGATTGCAGTGTCTGGTTTCTGTCATCATCTGCACCAAAAGGAGGCATTCCCATCAGTGCATAAAAGGCAAGATACCCGATTTGCCAAACATATTCACATTCCTCTACATTAGATTTTTCTACGTTTTTCTCTAAAAAACAAAACTCATCATTTTCCACCCCTATCATATGAGGATTCAAATGATTAGGTGTTATGTTGAGTTTTGCATTCAACAAAAAATCCATCAGATGCCAGGTGGCATTTTCTGTCATATACCCAACTATCTCATCCAAATAAATCATCTTCTAAATATTAAAGTATCCATCATATTCCCTCCACGATGCTTCAATGAAAGAATTTCTGTAGAAGGAACTACCCAAAATGTACCTTGCGTTGCTTGGCCATCCGCCTTAGAAACAATTCCTACCACTAAAATCCTATCTTTGATCTTTGCCAAAACAGGTCCTCCTGAATTGCCAGGATTGATAGGAGCTGACATTTGTATGCATCCTATTATTTCGCTATCATCCTTTGTAAATTCTACATTCTGACTATTGCCAAAAACCTTTACGCAAATACTTTCATCCTGATTATCATTCAATGGAAATCCGATGGCTACAATGTCTTTGTCTGGTTGTCTTCTGAAAGCCTTCATATCCTTCATATCTGCTAATTGAAGATTTCCCTTCAGACCTTTGGATTCCACATAGGCGAAATCACCTAATTCCATGTCTCGTCTGGATGCTAATGGCATAATGGTTCGCCAATAAATAGGATGCTGATCTGTTCCAAGACAGACGACTTGATCTCTCGACTTGTTAAAATGAAAATCAGTAGAATAATACTCATATTGCTCAAGCCCCTTGCTTATCATGCAATGAGCCTTGACCCTATACCTTTCCTCTCCCGACAACATGTTGCGAGTCTCAGCCATTGTTGCCAATCTCACTGCAGGCGACATTTTATCATCATAAGAGATTCCATTCCAATCCTCGTCATTTATCCAAGGCTCCACACAATGCCGAGCAGTTACAAACAAGCTATCACATGTAAGGAAACAAGTTCCTGCCACCTGCCTATCTAAAGCAACAGCTTCCAATACCTGTTCCTCTAACTTCCCATTTATAATACTATCTTGTACAAGATAAACGGAATCTACATAAATATGATAAATAGAAGCATCATAAACATCTAAATTCTCATGCCGAAGGATATGATAATCTCTTCTGAAATACATTGAAAGTGCGGATATCAAAAGAGCTAAGAATGCAATGGCAGCTATCCCATATTGGATTTTCCGATTTGACTTATTCTTCTTATAAACAACTCCCATTGAAGCACTATACTCACCATCATTATACATAGAAAACAAAAGCGATATAGTCTGGCCATCAATCACGAAAGAAATCAAATCGCCATCTTTCAGGGATTGGCAAATATTTAAACGTTTCCCATTAATCTGCAATTCCTGGAAGTCTGTTCGTTTGATGATAGAATAGCCCTTCCCGTCTTGTTTGCATAATATGGTTGCAAAAACTACCGGCTCAAATTCAGAAGACTCAGGCAATCTTAGTTCACAACATTTTGTCTGACCTATATCTAACTTCTGAGCCCCACATAGGAAAAAATCACCTATTTGCCTTTTATCAGAAGATTGACGGTATGTTAACTTGAAATACATGATATTTTAAAATTCATTTAGTAAGAACCAAAAGAAGGAACGCCTTTAAAAACTATTGGAAACAACTTTTTACTATGAGGGGAATGCCCTGAGTGAGCGCCAAGTCATAGACATAGACCTGCTTGCCTGTAGCATCAGGACGTAAGTCATGAAATGCTCTTATGTCATAGTGTATTTTATTGCCACGGAATTTCTTTTTTAAGGATATATCGTTTTCTATCATTTTCTGTTCCTCGTCCGTTACTGGACGATAACCAAGTATCAGTTCTTCAATATTCCATCTATTATGTTCTACCTCTGTCATGATTTCTATCTCTTGCTTTGATAAAGCATAATACCTTTGCCAATCTTCTTGTCCATGTCCAAGCGAATGCATTTTGGAACCAATGGTCATGGCATTGAAAATATTGGAATATTGCTTTGGCAGTGAACCGACTTGTGTCCACAGATTATCCAATTTCCTTTCATCAATAACAGATGGAGACGAAATCGGAACGTTCTGTGGCAACGAGAAACAATAGTTATAGACATAGTTCACCCTCTTGGCAAGTTGCTTCAAGGAAGCAAGAATTTCCATTTTACAAATATAACTGCCAAATGGAAATACCGATTGGTATCTATCATCATTCCTCATTAAATCCATCATGTCGCTCTCTTCCGTATAGCACAACACAGGAATCTGATTCTTATACAATACCTCAGGTAGAGTAAACGCTTCAATAAAGTTGCGTTGCTGGTCTTCCATACAGATTGCCACCGTAAGTTGCTGTCTTTCCGATTCACTCCATTCTTCCAGTTTCATTCTCAACGCATCATTACGCAAGTTTCCGTTCACAAACTCCCACTCAACATCCACGAAGTCTTCACGGGTTTTACCATACATTGGCTGATGATAGAGACACTCTGGAATTTCTTCCTCAAGATTGATGGTTCTATAATAAGAATTAGCAAATAGATGTTGATAGCGTTGTACCAACAGGTCTCTCCAACTAAAAATATCATCTGCTACTATAGAAATTCTAGTCCTCAAATGGTGATCACGGCAATAGTTGGGATAATGAGCCACTAAAGCTGCATTGATAGCCAAAGCTTCTGCCAAATCATTTTTCCCAAAGATGACCAGATGCACTGTGGCTTCCGAATTTATATCAATAGGCATTCTGTCTAAAGCAGGATAAGGAGACAGAATATTGGGTAATTTAACAAAGATAGACTTCGCCATAAAATCCTCAGGTGTCGTAGCGAAAACATCTACTTTATGATACAAATCACTTGATATCCCTGTAGTCTGCATCAACCACAAAGAAGTCATATTGCTCAACATTAAATAGCATTCAAGCCGCTCATTTTGATGCTCTTCTAGAGAATATTTCTCTGCTTCATTAACAAGCTTGCGAACAACCTCATTGTCATTTCTATCTTTATCTGCTATCAACATACCTTTTCTATATTTAGTTGATTTCTGGCAACTCATCAAACTTGAGGATAATACTATCCGTTGAATAACGACGAATAGTATTGTCGTTTACTTTTTTACCCACATTTAAATTCAACTTTTTCAACAGCTTTATGATAGGCTGAGGAATTGTCAGATCATTGCCACCCTTTTCATTATAAGCCATGAAATAGAGATAAATAGGCTTCAAGACAGGAGCTTTATCCTCGTCATTTACTACAACAAGATTAAAAGCCTTACCCAACTTCACGTCGCTTTCGTAGAGTTTCTTCATACAGTAAGCCTTGCTATCCAGGAGAATATATGGGCTACCGTCCCTATTAACCGTAGGTAAATCTGAATCTTCGGAGAAGAGAAAAGTCGTATCCTTTGCCAATAGATAATTTTCCTTTTCCAAAAGTTTTTCAAAAGTATGTCGAGTACCACTTCCCATGCTCGTAGTGAACACATTTACATGATTCTTCTTACGATTGGCAATAATTGTAGCAAGTTCTGATGTGGTGATTCTCCTATTATCAAAATCCTTAATCATATATTTGAACACATCGTCATTTTTTAAACAAACACTCAACGTGTCATAACCAACCTTAACCTCTACGATAGAGCCTTTCTGAATGAAAGAATTTTTAGAAGTAACTGTCAAGAAACAACTATCTGTAGCTTGCTCTGCTGACAAACAAACAGGATAATACTGACGTTCATTAGCATCTCCAGGAGTAATTACTTCCTCTGTCAACAAAAGCCAAGCATTACTACTCGGAAGATGTACATAATAACCACCATCAAAGTTTCGTAAGTTGAAACCAGGATGATTACGCTCAATGAAATTTGCAGCTGAGCCGCCACCAGTCAACAATAGTATTGGGGACTTAAACAAATTTTGAGCCAAGATGGCAACTCCTATCAAGATCACTGCAGTCACCACCAATCCTATCGGCTTAAGATATTTTTTTATAAATCCATTACATGATTTACTCTCCTTATGTTGCGACACGAACTTCTTGATACGATCCTTTGCTTTCGCTATCAAATCTTCATTATTTTTATAAGAAACATAAAACTGATTGATAGAACCTTTCAAGAGTCCTTCGATATATAAGATTTCTGGCGTTTGCTCTGTAAACTCTTTTAAGAATACTAAGATTTGCGGATGCTTTTTCAGTTTGAGCTGCTGATAAGCTACCAAAAATTCTTTTTCCGTATAAGGACCTATTTTACCTTCCAATACGAAAATTATCAAGTCAGCCTTGTCTTGAATATATGTATTATATTCTTCTTGGTTTTCTCCAAAATTCTCATACGTTCTTATGGAGAGACTCGTATCATTTCCAGAATGTTCAAACTCTGCATTGATATCATTACCTAACGCTTTAAGAGCCGTTCGCTGTTGCTTCAGGTCTTTTGCCCCTGCTACAAAAATATGTATTTTTTTCATCGTTTTATATCGTTGGTATTACATTCAATCATTATTTACAAATTGCTTTACCCTTTTTATAAGAATGCCATAGTTGAAACTTTGTGTACCTGTAACACCAGCAAAGTTTACCGCTGCCAATTTGCCATATTCGTTCACCACAGGACTCCCACTAGAACCAGGGAGGGCTGGTATTGTGTACATAATCTTATCATTGTCAGGCATTTGAGAGATAGTTCCACTTGTGATTTGTACCTTGATTCCTTGAGAAGTATTAGACAACGTAAAGCCTGCATTGAATCCTATCATGTATAATTTTTGATCTGTTTGCAACTCATCTTTATCAGAGGAGACAAACAGACTTTTAAACTTATCCAAAAATCCTTGTTTTTCATTATCCAAAACCGTAAAAACATGCTTGCCTTTAGGAGTGAGCTTATTCTTGAGTTGAATCATGGCCAAATCCACATTTTCCTTATTAGAGACAGAGGTAACTACACAAGGTATAAAGTCTGTAATCTTAGTGACATAGGTATTGTTATAGGCAATACCCAATTCACATACAGGCTCAACCTTCAATTCGCTTAAGTCCATAGTCCTGATATTATCCTTGATTTGAATATCACCATCATACGCCTCTTTCAATAAAGTTTGTTGCTGTTCTATTTGCTGTAGTCTTTCATTATCAACATAATAGTTCCCATCATACTCATTATAGGAATAGCAGTCACTCTTAGATCTTTCCAGTTCATCATACTTTTCTGACATAGACTCCATCTCTGCCCTTACCATCTCAGCCATGCCATCCAGTAAAGCTCTAACAGACTTCTTTGTATCAGAGAGTGTTATTGTTGGTACAGCGACATGACGATTAGTAAGGATTTTTCCATCCTCAGACACAAAGAAGCCTGTACCAGTTATCATTTTCTTGTTCTTTTGAATTTCCGCTAAATCCATCGTCCAGTTCTCCAGGTCTCCTTCCTCATCGAATCCTGTAAAATACCAAACTTTTCCTGTAGGTAGGGTTATCTTATAATAAAATTGATTGGCAACCATCACTACACCAGAACCACATTCCGTCAAAATCTCGTCGGATGTCTTAGCACTGTCACATGCTGCTAAGCCAAGTAGGGCGAAAAGTGACAAAAAGTAAAATTTAAGATATTTCATATATTAAAATTTTTATATTAAATCTATTCTAAAACAAACAAAAATGTTTTATTAATTAATTTGACTAACAACAACTCTACATCCGATATAAAAATTTGAATGAGAATAGCCATATGTCCTTGCTGATACTCTGCAATAACGATAGTCAAAATCCCCCATTACCAATGATCCTACTTTAAATTTATCAAAGCTATCATCTGTACTAAATTTACTTGATTGATATTTTCCTGTTTCCCCTATACATCTATAATTTCCCCCACGAACAACATGATTTTTTCCTATGGAAACATATCAACTAAATTAGAGAATATAAACCAGCATATAATAAACAATGAAATCGAAAATAAAGCGATTAAGTTTTTATTATTTATTTTCAGTATAGACTTCTCACTTGACTCTATCTTTACTCTTGGGATTTTACCTAAAGATTTAATGACAGCATTTGTTAGTTCTGAGATTTTTTTTTCATAATTTGGATAAGCGTCTATCCAATGACGCTGGTTTAACATTACACGACTTTGGCCTGTTAATGGAGTGTTATCAATTCTGAAAGGAATTATTGTTTTTTGCTCTTCAAATGCTATATTTAATTCACCTTTAACCCATGGGGATATTGCTGATTTCTCTGAAAATATAACAACAACAACAAAACTTTGCTTTATTGCTTCATCAATAAGATCACCATATTCTTCACCAGGTGGAATATCTCTTGGAGCTATCCAACAACGAATACCATTTTGTTCTAAATTATGGCATATAGCATTAGCTGCTACTTTATCATTACTTGAATAGCTAATAAAAACATCATGATTCATTTTAAGTCTATTTATTACTTTCTAATATGTAAATTAAGGGAAAATATAAGTATCAAGAAAGAAAGAAAGAAAGAAAGGAAGTAATTATTATTTGGAATATTATAAATACTTTCTGCTTTATTCGACCATGAAAACCTATCTTATATATTGCTTCTTCTCCGAACTACTATATATATCCCATAACAAAAGAAACTATTTTACTTTTCTTTCTTCGATAGCTAGTTTTCCTTGGATGCATTTTCTTAGCTTTTCTATCTGTTCTTGAGTGAAATCATATAGTTCAATGGCATCAATGCAGTTAAGGTCATAGTCTATCTTAGGAGCAAAAGGCGAATTGTCTAATTTAACCGGAATAACTACCTTATTGTATTTATCTGCTAAACTAATTTCTTTAGCTACATTGAGAGAAGCATTAGAGTTTTCTGTAGAAATGAATAGAATCAATTGTGATTGTTTAATGGCATTTACAATAACCTCTTTAAAGTTTTCTCCACTATAGGAACCATCAATATCTATCCAATAAGGAATTCCCATATTATTTAATAAGCAACATATTCCTTTTGCCTTATCTTTATCTTTACGAGAATAACTAATGAAAACCTTATGACCTTCTTCTTTTATGTAAACAGATCGAGAAATCTCAACATCAGAGAAATCCATGTATTCATTATTCTCTCCTATAACTTGTTTATGAAGTTCAAATTTGAGAGATTGCTCAGAACAGGCTTCGGCACTGGAAAAGCTTTCAAAGAAAGGAAGGAAATCCCAATTTTCCATCTTACCAAATCTATCATATAAGTATATTTCTATTTCAAAGTGTTTATTTGTATTTACAAGAAATTCAGATATGGCAGATGCCATAGATTGAGCAACATTTTTATAAGGTATTTTTGCGACACCAGCTCCAATGGCAGGAAAAGCAATCGATGATAAGCCTAAATTATTTAATAAATGTAGGCAATACTTTACAGAATGCACAACTATATATTGTTGAATTTCAAACTTTTGCTGTGAATTTTCCTCATGTGCTTTATGAGCGTAATCTTTGTCTATAGTTATTGCATGGAATATGTATTTTTGCTTCAAGCTACCTGCTGTGGTAACGATAGCACTTCCCAGTTTTGCAGGAATCTGCTTTTGTGCATCATCATAGATCGCTTTACCTCCAGTTTTAAGTATACACCCTGAGATACCACCACCCATCGTTATATAACAGTCATCAGAACTTACCAAGACTTCTTTTTGGGAGTCAAGTATATTACCAAAAATTATAGAAACAGAAGAATTGTTGAAAGTGTATTTCCGTGAAATCATAGAAAACGTTTCTATTTTTTATTAATTACATAATAACTGTCAACAACTCTCTCCTGCTAATAAACTAGGAGAGAGTTGCGTTATATGATTTATCAATTCGTTCTCATGATATAATTGTTATACACATTGCCACGATTCATAATCTTGATGGTAAAGACACCGGTCCATTTCGGAACGAAGGAAACTACACAGTCGTCTGAATAATCCACGTCCTTGTCTATCAGATTACCATTCTCGTCATAAACATACAAATCAAGGTCGGTATCACCATCACCGATTACAGTAACCACGGCCGTCTGACCTGCTCTGAAAGAAATGTGATAAACATCAGTACCCTTTGCCTTTACATATGTGCTATTGTATCTAGAACCACCAACAGCACCACGTGTTGTACCAACCTCATCTATCAATGCCAACAGAACACCATTGCCAGCCGCCTTGACTTTTGCATCTGCCAAAAGCTTTGCAACATCCAAGGAAATATTTCCTTTCTTCTGGGCTGTAGATTCCTTACCTTGCTCCTCTTTCTTCTCCACATCTGCCTTTACCAAACCTACTTGCTTACACAAACGAGCAGCCTGAATCAAAGACAAAGCATCATTGTGGGCATAACCATACTTTGACAGCTCTGCTGCCATACGTATCGTGTTCTCTGACTGAGGAATACTTACAGAAGCATCCTTCTTCTCCTGTGCCATCAGTGCCATTGGCATTGATAAGGCTAAAATTAAAAATAATTTTTTCATCGTTCTAATTTTAAAGATTAATACGTAAAAAACTAATAACTTCTCAATATTTTAGAAATTGCCAGCATTAAAAAGCAATCATACTTCATATTGCCAGGATCTATTCGCCGAAGATCTTGATAAGAGCAAAGGTCAATATGATGTCCCTTTTTCTTTAAAGATTTGCGATAAGCATTGCGAAAAGTTCCGAAAAGCTGTGCATCTTCCCAACGTTCTTCGGGAGTAAGTGGAGAAAAACCAAATATAAGTTTTTCTACATTCCAACGGGCATGCTCACATTGTGCCAATACTTGAAGATTATCTTTCACTATAGCCAGAAGTTCTTTTTCGTCTTTTGTTAGCAAATCATCAGGTTTATCCAATACAGACCTGATACGTGTTGGAATGCAATCGGAACAAAATACGTTGGAGAGTTTGTTGCGCAAACTTATCTGATATGCAAGTGTCGTATCATTTTCTTTGTCAGAACAAAGTCTATCCCATTTTTCTTTTGTTTCTTCTGACGGTTGTTGATAGCAGAAATAGAACAATGCCTTACCATAGCGTTCGGACGCATTCGGATCATCGGGAGGAAGGTTGTCTATGTCGGCACCAACATTATATACCATATTTATACGACGGGCATTTCGGACGTCTATTTTCTGAGTACCCCGGCTTATTTTCCCAAGCACGTCATCATCAATTACAACAGGTTTCAAGCCGTTATCGTTTTCCTTTTTCAGGATATATTTGTCAAATTTATCATCTTCATATGCTACGAGTTCCAATTCAATATCAATATATGAATACTTGTTGATTAACTCGACAGTTTCACCCGTATTGCCATCTATAAAACTACACTTACAGATATCAGGCAAGTGGCATAAATATTCTTCTTTCTTCAACTCCTTCAGAATGTCAGAATGCATTGTACGATTATATAGAATCGTAATCTTAGTACAATACTTTGGAATGTACCTTTTACCATCACCCTCCTTAAAGTTTGGAAAATGAGTCACCAACGCCACTTGTCTAGCAATAAACAAAGCCATTGGGACTGTGTAATGAATAATGACATGTACGTTATCGGACGAAGAAGGAGAAATCCCCTCAGCACCCATGTTCTTATCCTTGCTTAATTGTTCGAGTACGTATTCTCTAGCACTATACCAGCATTCTATGACTTTATCATCAAAAGTGTCATTGCATTCTGATAAATCTCTTTGGGTGTAAGGAGACAACGGGCGCATCTTTTGAAAAAGCTCCTCCTTGTAGTCTATATTATTATTTGAGTCTGGCATTGTCCTCTGATTTTTTACGATAATTGGCAGTTTGCTGCGTAAGATAAATATTGCTATTGCTTGCATCATATCCAGAAGGATTCTGATAGAGTTGCAAGTCGAACCATCCCATCGCCTTAATTACGTGCTCCATAACCTTAGACTGTTGCCATTCAAAGGCATCAAGCATAGTATCTGTAAGATAGACGAAGAGTTGGAGAGGAAGTCCATCGCTGGTCTGTTCGAGCCAGCGCACTATCAGTCTCGGCTGCTGTGACACGTTTGAATTATTCATCAGCCAATGATAAAGGTAAAGACGGAAAACCTCTATATTTAGCTTGCCACATTTCACTTCCTTTTCGATAAAAAAGTTTTCTACATCCAACTCATTTCGTAATCGTTCAACATCATTGTCCGTCAATGGATGAATCCAACCAGAGTCAATAACAAATGTCTTTTTCATCAACCTTCCGAGCGTCTTGCCTTCCATCATGCGCTGGCTGTTCTTAAAATGCTCAGTATGTAAGATGTAAGTAGGGAATGCAGATGTTGTTGTATCCCAGTTTTCAATTGTCACTGTGGTGAGAGATATAGTGCGTACAAATCCTTCAATACCCTTTGCAGGTACAGTAATCAAGTCACCAATCTGCAGCAGTCCATTAGCACGAAGATAAAAGAATGCTGCGACACTCTTGATGGTATCCTGAAATATCCAACCTAGTACTGCACCTAAGACTGTAATAACAACCGTGTCGGTCGGATTATCTTTTTGGAAATTTATACAACTGACTATCACTACTATCCATAATCCAAAAGCTGACAATAAAGATATTTGGCTCCATGTGATATACGTTTCTTGTCTACGCAGACTGAATATTTTATTTAGAGTTTTAGTCACAAACCATACACACCACAGGAAGAGCGACATTAATGTTGCAACCAATATTTTAGAAACAAATATAAATCCTGTCCGCCAAAGGATATAAGCAATCAAAACAAATGTCAAGGCAGCAGGAATCATATAACGTTCATACTTCGTTTTAAATAATGCTCCCAAAATTAACCTATGGCATCTTGTAGATGAAAGTTGCCTACGATAGTCATATACGCTACCCATAAACCATAAAATAAGTACCGTAAGTATGACAGATGGCAGAATCACGTCCCCATAAGTGAGATTTCTCAAAAAATCCAAAAAGCTTCTGAGAATTTCATTTTTGCCAGGTAATGAATTGATGCCACAACTAAGCGACATGTCATCCATTAATCGAAGAAAACGCAAGACAAGTTTTATGACAAGGCACACCCCCCATAAAACCAGTAATGGTATCATCAATCTATTGTTAATTTTGCTTTTTAGCATATTCTTATTTTCTTTTTATCTCAAATCCCAATTTCTTCACCAGCTTCAGCGTCTGCATCGCCATTTCTTTATCATACAGCTTTTCACTTTCTGGCAGATTACAGTATGGTATCATATCAGGAGTTTCCTTTTTGGCATCATTACGCTCAGGACCATAACTCCAACCTTGATCGGTTCGAGTCTTTGCCCATATCTCATGCGCATTCTCGGCTATAGCTTCCTGAAGTTCTACTAAATCCTCCTCTAGAATAACATCATCAAGATTTATCGGATAAGGTTCGTAAATGAACTTATCTGATGTATTTACTACAACAAGATAATTATTAGACTTATCCCATGCTTGAGAGAAAGAAGTAAGACTATACGCTGTCAGCTCCTCTTCTGTGTTTGGATTAAAGAGAATAATTTGCTGATTCGGCATAGATATAGAACCGATAGCTACCGCATGATTAGGATAAGATTCCCGGTTCGATTTATCATCTTCAATACCATTCTCCGTTTCTAATAGAGCATTATCAACAACAGCAATCAACTGATTACCACTTTCAAGAAGTCTGATGATATCTTCTATCGTAGAGTTATAGCGACGGCTTACTGAAAGATGATTCTTCTCCAATAATCTTCCAATATTATATAGTGGCATTCCCTTATCTTTCAGCCAACAGTTACGATAAGCTTCGTCGAGTAAACTTTTGTGGGTTGCTTCGATACCAAGCTGATGCAATACAAATTCTTCACACTCGATATCGCATAGATAATTATCTTTTTGCCGTGCAGCCATTGCTGTCATCGGCAAAGACTTACTTTCTTCACAAGACGTAGACATTTCTTCATCCACTTCTTTGGATATGCGAATGATTTCTCGCAATTCTTCATCTTGTTCTGCAGCTTTCAAAACACGAATCGTGTCTTTTGCCGAAGTGTTGCCCTCTAAAAACGCAGACAACAGTTCATCTGAAATCATTATATTATTATCGTTCATAATGCTTTTTGTCTTTAAGTGCAACTTCCGTAAGAGCCACTATTGCTCTACGCTTAATATTATATAGGTTTGCAACTGTTATTGACAGTTGACTAGCAACATCTTCTGGGGTCAGTCCATCTATCAGCAACAACCTGATAACCATTGCATAACGCTGGTTTTTCATTTTCCCCAATAATGAATCTAAATCCATATTGGCTAGAGAACATTCTGTTGACAAAGAACTCTTGACTCTATTATTAAGAGGTTCTTTACTTTCATTTTCTATCACCTTAGCCTGTGACTTCAATTTCATACAATGTCTTATAGCAATAACCTTTAGCCATTGATATAAGGAACTTTCAAAATTGAATTGCTTCAAGCGATGCGCTTCATTCTCCATCAGAAGGACATAAATTTCACTGATGATTTCATCATAATCAACAATCTGAGGGCCAAACACTCGACGTATGATACTCACAAACAAAGGTCGGCAATCCTTAAAGAAGAATTGAGCCGTCACACATGGGTCGTGAGCTATAAGAGCCGTTACTATTTCCTGATCTGTCATGAAGATAAAAAGATTACAGCTTTACACCGCAGCCACAACAGAATCTGGCATCTATCGGATTCTTTGTTCCGCAAGAAGTACAGAACTGAAATTCTGCTGATGCATGAAAAGTACTTTTCATACTATTGGCATTAACCACTTCTTCTGCTAACGCTAAAGCCTTATCATCCAGGGAAGCCTGCTCTACGATACCCCATATTTGGGTAATCAGTACAGGCCAGAAGAACAACATGGAGATGACTGTAGGAATCGCCTGCTGTCCCCAAATGCCGACACCCGCCTCAAAATAGATGTTGCCTCCTTGTGGAAGCAAAGTAACTTTCAAGGCTGTTTTCATGCCCAATACAGCTTTAAACAATCCACCTTTAGTAATAGAGATATCATAACCGCCACTACTTAAAGCGATTTTCTGTACTTCATATCCTTCACGTATAAAATCATTTTCTATACGATTTGCTATCTCCGGAATCAAAGATACAGATCCATTCAACGTTTTATTTGTATTAAATGCTGCCATACCTCTACTTATTTAAAGATTGGATAGAATAAATGTTATAAACCGCATAGAGAACAGAAGTCTCAGCTAACAAATCCTTGATGTCTCGAAGTTGCTCTTCCGAAAATTTATTCTCTATGTCTTTGAACAATCCGATAACCTTTTCTGACTGTTCCTTGATTTCCTCTTCCGAAACAATACCATCCTCCATAATCTTCTTAAAAGATTCCTTATTGAGGATAGCTTCATCTATATTCAATATTCCATTTTGATTAAAAAACATATCTTGTTAAGTTTAGAAGATTAAACAAATTTCCTTCAATCATTGAAAGATACTCTAACTTTTAAAGTCTTGTCCCACAATACTTACAGAAAGACCAATCAGAACTTACGGACTTGCCACAATGGTGACATTTCTTTCCACTCTCATTTGTTGTCTTTAAGTTTTCTTTCAACGACTTATATTGAACACTTTCACCCCATTTTAGAATTTCCCTTACTCGAACAGCGTTTAAAGGATGATCCAACCCCATTGTAACATAGAGCTGTAGTGTCTTATCCCAAAGTTTTCCTGTTCTGATTTCATCATACTGATCAGCCTGTCTTGCCCATTCCTGCATGTTTATGCCCTTTGTTATATTTTTAGGACCTCCAGCTAAACGTGCCATAACTCTTGCAACAATTTCTGGTGAAGTAATGATACTACCACATCTATCGCAAGATAATTCACTCTTGCGCGACCAATAAAACATTGCAATTTGTATTGGTACACTTAGTGAACCCAGAATACCCAAATAACTGGCTCCCGAAAGCAACAGTTTTGCCACACTATTATAGAGAACATGATGACAAAGAATATGGCCACATTCATGAGCAAGAACAGCATCCAGTTCTTCATCATCCATCATTTCTACCAATCCTGATGTAAGCGTTATGTATATCTTGCTATCTCCAAAAGTGAAAGCATTCGGAATAGGATTCATTTGAAGATAAAACTCAGGCTCTTCAATGCCAAGTTTCTGGCAGATTGGTGGAAGATGCTCATACAAGTCCGGCAATTGGGATTTTGACAAACGTATATTGGAAGCCATATTCATTCCATACTGCAATTGTTCATATCCCAATGCCAGGATTTTCTTTACTAAGGCAGGAAAGCCCGGAATATTTTCCATTTGGCGAAGTGCTGCAGCATCTTCAGGATGAATAAATTCGGATGGGGTAATCATAATGTTGTTTGATTGATAATGTTATAGGGAAGTAGCATATCCTACCGACACCCCAAAAGTGTTCTTCTTGGAGGAGACGCAAGAGGTAAGTCTTGCGTAAAGAAGGCTAAAGCCTCCTATTTGGAGTGTCACATTAGACAATGTGCTCATTTTATACTATAATTGTAAGATGGTAAATTAAAATACCATTTACTTTTTTAGTTTATGAGTACAAATTTAACTAAAAAAAACGAAAACTACAAATGGGATTTTGACGGAAAAGGTATAAGATGCAAGCATATCAGTATATGTGGCAATAAATTAGGCTTATCTGCAATATTTTATTGGTATCTTTTAAAAAAGGGCTTCTAAATTTTCACTTGCGAAACCTTAGCTTAGCACGCGCACGTATAAATCTTTTTTCTCGAAAAAAGTCTCAAAGTATCATTCTTGGGCCAAAACACAGACTTATCTATTTAATACACAGAGCGTTAACAGAATGAGACTTCTCAAAAAATGGAGAGAGAAGTCTCATAGAAGTATCATGAAACAGCGAGAAGTATCATCAAAATCCGGCCATGCTAAGCATTTTATTGCCAATTCGTGGTTCACAATTGCAGAAAAAACCACGAATTGGCTTCAAAAAATCATCCTTCCTTGATAATCCAGTTGCTGATAGTTCGCTGGGTACTATCATAATTCACCCCCACTTTGTACAATCGCTTACCATCGGCAGAATATGGAATGAGATAACCCTTGTCATCTATCTGCTTCAAGGCCT
>OCLF01000062.1_pt1 | contig 33523 bp, 23 predicted proteins | sample 1502881 | NCBI WGS metagenome assembly OCLF01 (sample SAMN03418267, study PRJEB22391) | human gut metagenome | biome: human-gut; feature: organic feature; material: feces | host: Homo sapiens | place: Tanzania | collected 2013-01
CGGCTGCTTTCAATGTACGCTCCTCTTCTGCTTCAGGGAGCACGATGCGCTGCTTATCAGCTTTAGCGCGAGCTACAATTTGCTGTAATAAATCCATTTTATTTTTTTATTTATTTAATTTTTGTTGTTTGCTAAGTAGATTTGTCCAAGATGAGGCATCACATTCAGGCATAAACCCGTTTGTTTGCCACATCGACTTTGCAAAAGTACATAAAAAGTTTGATATAAGCTAAATATTATTGTGTAAAAAAAGCTAAAATCAGAGATATTACTATTTGTAAAGGTTTACGGAGCAAGAAAAGTGAAGAACGAAGAGTGAAGAGTGAAGAATTCATATGCTTTTCTCTTGAATTCTTCACTCTTCACTCTTCGCTCTTCTATATAATTTCCTGCGTCAATATACTCTCCAACTCCTCTGCAGAAAGTCTCAGTTTAAACTCACCCTTGATAGCCACACTAATTCTTCCCGTCTCTTCCGATACGATGACAGCAATGGCATCACTACTCTGCGAAATACCCAAGGCTGCACGGTGACGGAGACCTAATTCTTTAGGAATATCCAGATTATGACTCACAGGGAGAATACAACCAGCCGACATGATTCGCTTGTTGCTTATCACCATCGCACCATCATGCAAAGGCGAGTTTTTAAAAAAGATGTTCTCTATCAACCGCTGGTTGATCTTAGCATCTATCTCCTCTCCCGTATCCATGATATCCTTCAGCGGAACTCCCCGCTCGATAACGATCAGGGCACCCACATATTTCTTTGCCATGCTCATACAGGCCATCACGATAGGCATGATGGTTTCCTTATCCGCCTCCCGCTGACTATCCTTGTTGGAATGGAAGAAGCGCACCAATCGCCTCATCCCCTTCTGCGAACCTATCTCATAAAGGAAACGGCGGATATCTTCCTGAAAGATAACAATCAGCGCAATGACTCCCACGCTCACCAACTTATCCAAGATCGAACCCAGAAGACGCATTTCCAACACCTGACTCACGAAAAGCCAGATAAGCACAAAGAGCATGATGCCCACAAATATGTTGAGGGAGCGGGACTCCTTCATCAAGCGATAGACATAGAATAGCAATGAAGCTACCAGCAGGATGTCTAAAGCATCTTTTATACCGAATTCTATCATTTCAACTTAATCTTTATCCATCATGGCATCTACAATCCTTACAGCCTCGACAGCCTCCTTCACATCATGGACACGCAAAATCTTAGCACCCTTCATCAGAGCAATGGTATCAAGCACCGAAGTTCCATTGAGAGAAGTGGTAGCATCACCACCCAACAGTTTATAGATCATGCTCTTACGGGAGATACCCACCAGCACAGGCAGTTCCATCACGTTCAACTTCTCCATCTCATTATAAATCTGATAATTCTGGATGAGATTCTTGCCGAATCCGAAGCCTGGGTCGAGGATGATGTCCTTGGCTCCCAGGTCACGCAACTGCTGTACCTCTCTGGCAAAGCCCTTCATCATCGTTTCGAGCGTAGGCTGCACCGACATTAATATATAAGGTACCTTCAGTTCGCCCACCACCCGGAACATTTCAGGATATTCCTCCTGTCTCTGCTCCAGCGGCACATTGGCGATACCTGTGATTCCACCTTCTGATACATCGTTGATGATATCGGCTCCCCACTCCTCGATACACTTGCGTGCCAAGGTAGGGCGATAGGTATCTACGGAGACGGCAGCATCCGGTTGCTCCCTGCGAACGATGTCGAGAGCGAACTTCAGGCGTCTTCCCTCCTCCTCTTCCGATACTTCATCGGCACCGGGACGGGTGGAGAAAGCGCCCACATCAATGATGCTTCCACCTTCTTCTATAATCTGATTAGCTCTCTGAGCTATCTCCATTTCTGTCTGTTTTCTACTTCCAGAGTAGAAGCTGTCGGGCGTAACATTCAGAATGCCCATCACCTGAGGGGTACTCAAATCCATCAAGCGCCCCTTTATATTGATCGTATATTCCATTGGTTTATAACTCCTTAAGCCATTTTTTACCTGACTTAGTGTAAGTCCAGGCAAGAAAGCATCCACTTACGATTGTTCCAACCACAAAGAAAAACAATAGTCCATTGTAAACTTCCATAGCTTAATATTTTACAAATCTTTCAACCATTTCTCGCCTGGTTTTGTATATAACCAAGCTAAAAAACTTCCACCGACAATACAGCAAACTAAAAAGAACAATGCCAAATAGCTCATAATTCTACAATTCTTTAAGCCACTTTTCACCCGACTTAGTATAAGTCCAGGCTATAAAACCAAGACCGAAAATCGAGCATACTAAAAAAAACAATGCCAAATAACTCATAACTTTAATATTTTAAAACTCTATTGGCAGCATACGCAAAAACAGCTGTTGCAACTGCGCCAAAAACTAATACGGAAATATCACCTAATGAAGCCGTTCCATGTAAAAACGGCAACACGCCTCCAACCCCAGTTCCCGTAAATATCAACTGGGATAGATTATAGAAATAGCCTGCCAGCTTTTCCTTCCTTACTTTCGTTTTATCTTTTTCATCTCTACTACCCATAAAAAGCCTCGCTTTCCTAAGATATATCGAATATTTCTGCAAAAATAGAAAGAATATTCGAGATTACCATCATTTTTTGGGAAAATTGTTTGTTATGTCCACAATTTAGATTACTTTTGCACTCAAAATAATAGTTATAGACAATGGATATTTCAGAACTCTATCAGATTTACCAAGCGCACCCAGTGATTACCACTGACAGCCGCGACTGCCCAGAGGGCAGCATCTTCCTGGCTTTGAAGGGCGCATCGTTTGATGGCAACAAGTTTGCCGACATGGCTTTGGAGAAAGGCTGTGCCTATGTGATTGTGGATGAAAAAGAGTATGCCAAGGAGGGCGACGAGCGCTACATCCTCGTAGAGGACTGCCTCACCACCTTCAAGGAACTCGCCCGTGAGCATCGCCGCCACTTCGATATTCCTGTGGTAGGAATCACCGGAACCAACGGCAAGACCACCACCAAGGAACTCGTCTCTGCCGTTCTCGGCGAGAAGTTCAACGTGATGTTCACCCAGGGCAACTTCAATAATGACGTAGGCGTACCAAAGACGCTCTTCCGTCTCTCTCCGGAAAACGAGATTGCCGTTGTAGAGATGGGCGCTTCCCATCCTGGTGACATCCGAAAACTCGTGGAATACGTGGAGCCAACCTGCGGTATGATTACCAACGTAGGCCGTGCCCACCTACAGGGATTCGGAAGCTTCGAAGGCGTGAAGAAGACCAAGGGAGAACTCTATGATTACCTCGCAGCCAACGATGCCCTCGTCTTCATCAATGCCGACAACGAGCATCTGATGCAGATGGCTGAGCAGCGCAACATCAACCGCCTCATCACCTACGGCAAGGACGAAAACTGCGATGTATGGGGAGAAGTCATCTCCTGCGCTCCATTCCTGAAGTTCCGCTGGCGCACCGAGAGTTTCGACTGGCATGAGGTTCAGACTCATCTCATCGGCTCTTACAACATCGACAACATGCTTGCCGCCATCACCATCGGTCTTCATTTCGATGTGAAGCCTCAGCAGATAGACCACGCTTTGGAGAATTACATTCCAAGCAACAATCGTTCACAGCTCGAAGAGACGGCACACAACAAGTTGGTGGTAGATGCTTACAATGCTAATCCATCCAGTATGGCTGCTGCCATCGAGAATTTCCGCGTGATGGATGTACCCCAGAAGATGGCTATCTTAGGTCAGATGGGCGAACTTGGAGAGGTAAGTCACGAAGAACATCAGAAGGTAGTTGACCAACTGCAGGCTGCCGGTTTGGAGAATGTCTGGCTGGTAGGTGATGAATTCAAGGATATTCCATGCAGTTACCGCAAGTTCCATGATGTAGAAGAGGTAAAGGCTGCCATCAAGGAAGCACAGCCTCACGACCATTACATCCTCATCAAGGGAAGCAATAGTGTCAAGTTATTTCAGCTCCCTGAGTTATTATAAAAATTTAGAATACGCCCCCAAAAATTATTTTCTGCCCAATGCATAATTTCTACGTGGGCAAGGAGAAATTTTTCCCTGGGCAGGGAAAAATAAAAGTGGGGTAAGCCCCAAATTTAAAGGCGGTGTTCCGATTTTACTCGGAGCGCCGCCTTTGTCTATTTTTTTATATATTTGAATCTTATCGACGAGATACACGAACCTTCACGGTATCACGACCAACCTTCACGATATAAGTGCCAGCAGACAAGTAAGACAACGAAATGTTCTGAACATAATCGTCGGTTACAACACTATTTACTACCAACTTACCATCAGTAGCATAAACAGCTACCTTGTCACCTGCATGAGCACCCACAATACGCAATGTGCTGCCAGCAATAGTAATCTTCAACTTATCGGCTGTTACACCATCGATGCCAGTAACAACAAGAGTCACCTTGTTAGAATACTGCTCACCAGTAACAGAATAAGCGGCAGCTACCTGATACTCAAGATAATTGCCAACAACAGAAGAATTATCTGTGTATGAATTACCAGAGATGAAGTCGTTGTTCAACTTATCACCATTGAGGTAAACATTGTAACCCAAGAAGGCATTCTTCTGAGAAGTTGCGCTCTGAGCCACATGAGCCACCTTCAGAGGTGCAGCAGATACATTCGCCTTTGGCTTGAATGAGAGAGCATCAGCACCCAGCTTTCTTGCCTTCATGGAAGTAGCAGGAGAGTATGGACTCAAACCGATGGAAATGTTCCAGTTGGCATCGATATCAGCACCTGAATCCTCCATCGTACTCCATGAGGTACCATCAGAAGAATAAAGGTCGCCACGACCACTGCGAGCAGGGCCCTTATCATAACCCAGAGGCGCAGTAATCTCGTTGTGCTCTACATATACAGCCACACGGAGGCTCTTGGTAGGGTCGATAGGAAGTGGCTCGTTAAGATGAATGGTATTGAAAGCATATTCCTTCAAACTTGGAACAAACTGCTGGCGAACCAACGTATTGTTCTGATAAACCAATACATAGAGAGCATCTGGAACCTGATTGATGTAAACCTCTACATCGCTCAATGCCAGATGACCGTAATCCTTCAAGTCCTCAGCAAACCAGTTGACACCTGCGAAGAAGGCACCACCGTTAGGCTGACCGGCTGCATCGTAGCAGTTGCCATCGTGCCAACGCAAGTAGATAGGCTCACCCAGAGCAGGAGTCTGCCAGGTCAGGTTTCTGGTACCACCATTGTTCTCCACACGCAGAGAGGTTGGAGCCAGACTACCATTGTCATAATAGAGATCGAGGCTTACTGCATCACTCAACTCACTCTCGGCAGAGTTCTTGGTAACCAGTTTCACCTGATAATCATAATGACCAATCACAAGGTTGTGATCTACGTAAGAGATGCCCTGTACAGGAGAAGCGGTAATCTTCTCGCCATTGCGATAGATGTCGAATCCGTAGCAGTCGGTCTGAGGAGCCTCCTTGTAGAAACTTACACCATCAATATACTGATCAGGATTGCCCGCAGCCTTAGCCAGACCGATGTACTCTGTACCCTCAGGCAACTCGCACATCACATCCTGCCATGCCTCTGTGGTTGTCACAGTCTGCAGACGGATGAAGTTGTCACGATGAGTACCACCTACAGAATAATAGATATCGAATGTACCATTACCCTTATGGTCATCAGCATTTCTTGCTGCAAGACGAACATACTTCATGCCCTCTGCCTTCACAACACCGAATGCCTCAGCCTTCTGACCGGCAACAATCGACTTGCTGCCATCGAATGAGTAGTCGGAACTTACCGTCCAGTTAGACTTGTAGCTCTCGCCCTCTGCACCGAATACCTCTGTATCATTGACAGAAGACTCGAATGAGTTCACGGAAGCTGCATTTTTATACATCTCAGGATCCTTGAACGAGAGGAGCACATTGTAACCATAGGTTGACTGTACAGCCTGTACATTCTCTGGAACCTTAGCCTCACCAGAAGCCACGATCGTAGCAGTGGCTACAGAAGACTTAGCCGATGTAGTACCATCAATATAAACGGTCTCTACGCTGTAGTCGTAATTGCCCTCCTGGCTCATGGTCTCCTGATAGAAACGACGAGTGAGAGGTTCGCCATTAAGTTTCTCGCCATTGCGATATACATTGTAACCTGCCACAGTCTTCAAGCCGCCCATATCCAGAACGACGAACTTGGTAGCAGCACCCTGACGCTGCAGAGCGAGCAACATGTAAGTGATGCCCTCAGGAGATACGAACGAAGACATACCACCTGCCTTGTAAGAAGAGATGTTGTCAATCTCAAGATACTTGCCAATATCGAGAGAGCCAACACGCTCACCGCTTGCCATATCATAGATGCCTACGGTATAGGCATTCGCCTCATTACCCTGCTCGAAAGCATAGAGCTTGCCATCGTAGTAAGCTGTACCGGAAGCACCCTTCAGGGTAGGACCTGTAGCCAACTTGCTACCATCCTTAGCCATGTAGATGCTGGTCTCCCAGTCACCAACCTCAAAGCCGCCCTTGCCGCCATCCAGTGTTGGGATGTAAGCCAAATGGCGTGAGTACTCAGAGATGTCGATGCTCTTCATCAACTTCATGGTAACAGGATTGATGACGTGCATCTTGGTGGTGTAGTCGCCTGCATAGAGATACTGACTATCGTAAGCCAGGTTACGGATACCGTCGATATCGCTTACCACGCAACTCTTCACCTTCTTGCCTTCCATAGAGTAAACGTCGATTCTACCATCCTCATTATATACAGAGGTATAGATGTACTTGCCGTCGGTAGCCACAGCCATAGAAGACTTCGCACCGTCGAATTCTTTTACGAACTCAGGCATAGCTGCATCGGTTGTTACAGGACGCTTAGCCACATCTGCAGGGATTGACATCTCTGAAACGGTAGGAGCATCCCAACGGAGTGAGATGTTGCGGTTGCGGGTTACAGTAGCATTCAAGTGATGAGGAGCCGTCTGGTTCTCGATGGCATAAGCCTCAACAGAAGTCTTGCCGCCAAGTTCTGACTCTCCGCCATCAGCATATACAGAAGTTACCTGATAGTGATAGGTACCTGCGTTAGAGATGACATCATCGAAAGACTGGACAGCCACTGGAGTGCTGTTCACCTTCACACCATCACGATAGATGTTGTAACCCACTGGGGTTGCCTCAGTATCATTGCTGTTAGGAGCCACATTCACACGGATGTTCAAGTTACCGCTAATGGCAGACTCAGCTGCTGTAAACCAGGTCTTGCCATCCACAGAGAGGAGGTTTCCCTTGCCATTCACAGTCTTGCTGTCGTCGAGACTCAATGGATGTACATCCGCATCGTTCATAATCTGGAATGCGAAGAGATAAGTATGTCCTGGCTTCAGGATAATATCCTTATCCAATGGAATATCGGTGAAAGAACCGTCATACTTGATTTCTCCTCTATATTTCTTGCTGTAGATAATCTTACCATCCTCATAGATACGAGGTGCAAGATAGGTAACTGTGTTAACCAACTGAATGGAAACAGAAGAAACCTTCTTGTTGCGGTAAGGCACATAATCCTCAGCATCCCACTTGGCACCTGCGAAGAAGTAACCGCCTGAAGCCAGACCCAGCTCATCCTCGTGCTTGCCGGTAGCCCAGCTCATGGTGTCACGGTGAGCAGCTTCTACCAATGGAGAATCCCAGTTCAGGTGAACATTCTTGTTGTTCTTGATGCTTGAAGTGAGGTTGAGAGGCGCATAATACTGAGCGCCCTCGTTGACGAAGGCTACTACAGAATCGCTCTTTGCCGACTCCTTGCCATTGTAAACCGCTGTCACCTGATAAGAATACTTGCCGTAAACCAGCTTAGTATCCGTGAACTGCATCTCCTTCACTGGAGCAGCATTCACCTTCACGTGGTTGCGATATACATTATATCCATCTGCCACGGCAGCACCATTGCCCTTAGCCCATGTGAGGACGGTAGAAGCAGTCTTAGGAACAGCATTCAGACTCAACGGACGTGGAGTAGAAGACTCAGAAGTAGCATTCAGCTTGAAGCTGATGGTCTGTGCTTCCAACTCTGGGTTGGTGAACAGAGTAGCTGTTGTAGCATAGCTATCACCCTTCTTTGCCTCCAGAGCATCGAGACCTACGCTGATTACCTGCTCAGCACCCGGCTCCAGCGTACCATGCTTAGGAGAGAGGTTGAGCCACTTGTTGGTCTCTGCCAGAGTATAGCTGAATACCAGGTTAGGACTCTGGTTGAGAGTTCCCATCAGAACCAACTTGCCTGGCACTACGTCCATAGAAGAGAACAGACCGCAGACATAGTTCTGACCGGTGGTCTGACCACCCAGTACATAACCAGGAACATCGGTCAATACGTGCTTCTCATCGGTCAGGGTACCCTTGGCGATGTCATACTGACGGAGCTGCAGCTTATCAAACTTATCTGAAGACTCGGCAGTCATATCAGACAACCAGAGGTATGGACCTCCAGGAGTTACGTCATCATAAGCAGAACCATAGACTGCGATGTTGCCATCAGAAGTCAAAGCAGCCATCTTACGGATAAACTTACCCTTGCGGTCAACCAATCCGATGGTTGTGAAGGTACCAATCCAGAAGCCGTCGTAGGCTGGATCGTAGGTACAGTGTGTAATCTTCAGGTCGGATACACCATTCACGGTGATGACATCCACGATGCGACGGTTGTCGAAATCGAGCTTGAAGATACGGTTAGACCAGTCACTGCCATAGAAGTAGCGGCCGTCGAAGGCAAGGTCGTAGAGCTTGTAATACATCTCTGGGATAGAGAACTGCTCGATGAACTTACCGTTCTTGTCATACTTCCAGAACTTACCCAACTCGATAGAAGAAGTAGTATAGTAATACTCACCATCGAAGGCGATAGACTTCTGCAAGTCGCCGGAGGTGTTCCATGATGGCATGGTCTCCCAACGGTGAGAGATGTCGCCGGTGCCTTTGTTGGTATTCTCCTTGAGATACCAGGTCAAAGGACCATTACCCTCGTTCTTGATGGTAAAGTTCTTGGTGATGTTAGCCTCAGCCTCCAGGTCTGCACTCACAGCGTTGGTAGAAAGCGCTACCTTTGGAGCTTCCAGGTTGGCTATGAAGTTGTTGGTACCATCGGCCTTGACGGTCCATTTACCCTTATACTCGTTGTAGCCCTCACGGATGATGCTCACGGTATAGGTACCCTCCTCTATCTGGTCGAGCTTGAGTACACCATTCTTATCGGTAGTCTCGCTGATAACAGCACCATTATCGCCAGTCAGGGTAACAGGACATCTTGAGATAGTACCTGTTGGAGTCTTGACACTCAACTGTCCCTTTGCCCAAACCGGGTTCCATACCTTCACGTCATCTACATACCAATAATTAATCCACTTGGCATCGTCGCCATGCGCACGGAAACGGATTTTGAACAGATTATTGCTCAGATATTCACCGATAGGATAGGTATAAGTGGTCCATTCGAAGCCACCAGAGTAGTTGTCGAATACGTCGAGACCTTCCCAAGTCTTTCCACCATCGCTGCTCAACTCTACCTCCATGTAGTCAACATTGGTCTGCTGACTGTTGCGGAGACGCAGGTTGAAGCGCAGATAGGTATTGGCCTTGTCAGGAGTATTCAGCTCGCGGGTCTCCAGTGCCTGGTTGTAATTGGTCAATGCCGACCAGCTGTAAGTAGCAGCAGGATCAACCAATCCATACTCGTAGTAGTCGATAGACCACTTGCTCTCCTCGTTCTTGTCGAGGTTCACAGTAGTCCACTTGTCGGCATGAAGCGTCCAGTCGTCGAAGTCGTCCTCGAAAGGCAACAGGCGGATATCCGGAACGTTCACCTTCAGAGGTTCACTCTGGGCAGACTCCTGACCATTCTGATAAACGGCAGTCACCGTATAGGTATAGTCAGCATAGTCTGGCACATTATCGGTGAAGCGCGCAGAATCCATAGGAGTCTCGTTCACCTTCTGGCCATTACGATAAACGTTGAAGCCCACTACAGGGTTGGCAGCAGCCAGCTGTTTCGTGCTCTGAGTAGGACGAATCTTGTTGGTTCCCACGAAGATATCGTCAATCATCAGCATGAATCCACCCTCTGAAACGCAGTTGATGGTTACATACTTCGCCTCCTTAGGAATAGTATATTTTACGAGTGTCCATGCCGCAGGAAGTTCCACGTATGGGTCTTCGTTCACATACTTGAAGTCTGAAGGACGCTTGCCGGTGGTAGAATAACCTACACGAACACGCTCTGCGGCAAAGTTTTCGCCCTCGATCTTGTAACTGCGAGCCATGAAGCTAAACTGGAAGTCCTGGTCGAAGTTCAGCTCTGGTGAGATGATGTAGTCGTTGTTCTTATCATCGATAGAACTGAAATCCATCAGCATCTTCTTGCCAGAATAAGGCTGGAAGTTAGGATTCTCGTTCACCGCAGGAGTGGTCTCCCAAGGGTTCATGATCACGAAAGCCATCTTCTGACCCTGGGTTGGGAAGGAACAAGCCTGCCAGGTATAGGTATTGTTGTTATCGGCATCGATATACGACCAGCCCACATTACCAGCTGAGTTGATGGCAAAGTCCTGATGATTCTCGAAATCATCGAAGTAGCCATCGGTCTTTTCTGGTGAAATCCAGCTCAACTTCACCGTCTTGTCGCTCACACCCATCAGCTGGAGTCCGTAAGGCACGCCCTCGGCATTGCCTGCCACCTTCATCTTGGTATAGCGAACGACAGGTGCCTTGCGAGACTGAGCCACGAGATTCTCCGATGGCTTCACCTTCTCGCTGTCACCTTTCTTTCCATCAGTCAGCGCGTCCACCGAAGCCCATACAGCCCCGCAGGTCATTGCAGCCAACAAGATGGCAGAATATTTATATTGTTTCATAAATGTTCTATTTGATGCTATGAGTTATTATTAAAAAACTTGCACGATTATCTGATGATAATCTTGGTACGATACGTCTTTCCATCGCCCGATACGGTGATGACGGCAAAACCTGTACCCGCAGGTGCCTGGAAGTTCATGCTGCCAGAGTTAGCCACACCAGAGAAGAGCTGTATGCCGGCTGCCGAAACACAGTTTACGGTGTAGCCTGGCTTGATGCCGTTCACCTGTACGTTGCCGCCGTTCACACTGAAGCTGATGCCAGAATCGCCTATCACGTCGGTGATGGCTGTGGAAGTGCTTGCCTGGTAGTAAGCAGGGGCAGACTCGTCGTAGTAGAGGCCGTTCCAGCCGGATGATACCCATACACGGTACTTGCCCTCATCGTACTCGCCATCTTCCTTGTTCTTGATAGGCTTCGCTGTGGCATTTCCTACAGAACCGGCAGCCAACTCCTCGTATACCTTGCCATCGTTGTAGATGAGGGTGAGGTACTTGATGCGACCGTTTCTGCCACCATGCTTGAAGTTGAAGCGCAGCTGTCTGTACTTCTTGCCCTCCAGGTAGTCCTTGTACTGTTCTTCCTGACCCTCGGAGTCATACTCCTTCAGGCTGATCTTGGCACCTACGGCGGTCCATGTCTTGCCGTCCTGGGTTCCCTCCACGGTAAGTTCTGACGTACCGAGAGGACCGGATGTGGTGACGATGAAGTTGCAGCCCGTGATACCCTCTGGGCAATCCTGTGTGGTGACTGAGCCGCTGCCACGGAACTCTACGGATCCTGTGCCCAATACAACGTTACCCTTCACGTTCTGGTAGGAGTCGATTGGCGTGAACTCAGACACGGAGTTGGTCTTCGTGGTCTCTCTAGCCAGACACAGATAGTAGTCTGTCGCACCAGCCACTGGCGACCATGATGCGGTGAGCATGTTGTCGGCAGTGCGCTCAAGTTTCACGTTCTGTGGCGTGTCGAGCTTCTGTGTCACCATCACGTCCCAGAGCCAGAGGTCGTTCTGCAACTTCTCTGAGCATACACGGAAGGCTACGTAGATGTCCTTGCCGGCAAACTGGCTCAGATCTACCTCCTCCATGTGCTGTGCGCCGAAGTAATCGGCAAAAGAAAAACGCTTTACTACGTGGAAGTCGTTGATATCGTTAGTCTTGGTAGATACCAATACATCCAGGTTCTCTACGCAGATGGCACCACCGTCTTGGGTTATCACACCACGTGTAAAGAACAGGGTTCCCTTCTCCGGCACATGGATGCGGCGGCGACCGATGAGGTAGTCGTCAGCGTCGTTCCAGTAGTTGAGTGAGTAGTGGACAGCTCCCTGGTTTTCGTCCTGGAACCATGTGGTACCATCGCCGTTGTTATCTACGATTTTCCAACCGTCAGGATTTCCGTCGCTCCACTGCTTGAAGTCTTGGTAGAATGGGGTGTTGAGCGTTACATTGGCGTATGCCCACTCGGTGGTGAATGGAACCGGTGAACCATATACCACGTTGCCATCGCTCATCTTCATGTAAGAGCGTACGCTGTAGGTGGTTCCTGGCTGCAGGCCCTTGGCTGTGAAAGAGGCATCCTTGATATCCTCAACCTTGCCAGTACCGCTCACGCCATCGGTGAGGGATGGGTCGGCAGAAGCGCCTTCCTTCCAGCAGAAGCCTACTTCATCCACATCTACCTTGTTGCTCTCGATGTTTGCCTTGAAGGTTGCCTGTGTATCGTAAATCTTCTCTGGCACAAGAGTCTTGATGAAGTTCCACTTGCTGGTACCGCCATTAACCTGGAACATCACGTTGCCATCCTGCTCCATGATATTGGTGATAGGCACGTTAACCGGCTCCTTTTCCCAATTCAGAGAATTAGGAGTGGTGGTATCAGTGAAAGATGTATTGGCTGATTTACCAGGATAGGTATCGCCGCTACGGGTCACCTCGTTGTCGATGCCGTCGGCTGGCACGATATACATGCAGCGATGCTTGGCGCTGTTGTTTGGTCCGTTGATATCCCACCAGTCTTTCTTCATTTCATCGGTATAATCGTAATGAGTGATGAGCAGACCATGACCTGGGATATACTTGTCCCAACCTGTCTGCTGACGGTTTTCCAGGATGAACCACTCCATACCTGTACCTGGTGTACGGTCTGGCTGGCAGTTGATGAAGCGTGCCTTGTTGTTGGCGATGGTAGTCAGGGTAACATCCTCTGGGTTCTTCACCTCTACGATGTCTTCGCCTTCCTTCATCCATCCCATCTGCATACGCTCGAATGCCATGAGGCAAGGAGGAGTACGGCTATCGTTGTTGTAACTGCCTGAAGCATAAAGGCTGTAGGCACCCGGGTCGATACCCTTACCATTGCTGGTATCATCGGTATCGTACATATCCTTGAGACCCAGCACATGACCGAACTCATGGGTGAAGGTTCCAATACCATCCATAGATGGAACCACAGGAGCACCAGGCATACCTACCAGCTCGGCAGAGCAGGAATAGTCGTGTACCTGCACGCCATCGATGGTGGTGTTGTCGTCCAGATACCAGCTGTGTGGCCAAATATCATCGCCATTGGCAGTACTTGCCTCGCTGTAACCTGCATAGATTACGTAGCAGTTGTCCATGATACCATCGCCATCGTTATCAAACTGGCGGAAATCCAGATCAGGATTGTTCTTCTTAGCGAGTTCCACAGCCTCCTTTACCATGTCGCGTGGGTTGGTATCAGTACCGTTAGTAGTGCTACTGTTGCCACCATAGTAGGCTGTTGGCTGGGAAAGGGTGTATGGACCCACTACCTTGAAGTTAGGGATAAACTGCCCCATGGAATTGTCGCGGTAGTAATCCTTCACACTACCCGTTCCGCCGTTCTCGCTGTAGCCAGGCTGGTTCAGCCAGTGGTCGAAGTCCTGCTGGGTGTGGCGCAGCACGCTATCCTGGAAGTTAACCAGGACCACCAGATACTGCGATTCCTTGACGGTAGCTTCGCCGCTTCGTGTTTCAACAGCATACTTGCGAGGAGCCACGATGCGGCGGCTCAGGAACTTGTTAGGAGCCTTCTTCATAATAGAAGTTCTGCTCAGAATGTCGGCAGTGGCATCCTTCGCACTGACCAATGACTCCAAGAGTTTTTTCTCCTTGTCAGAGCGCACATCCACATTGTGTGCTCTCTGCTTAGTCATCACTTTCTTTTGGGTTTTCTTGTCGTAATCCACATAACAGAAATAACCCTTCTTGTCTTTGTTCAGGAGAAATCCATCCGTGGTAGTAACGAAGTGGAAATTCTCATCACCTTGTATTCTTACCAACAAGGTGGTGCCGTCAGGCTGCCGCATCATGATTGGATGGGGATATGCCTTGATAGCCCAAGTGGCCTGGGTATATCCCGCACACAAGACGGAAGCCAAAAGCAGTCTTTTGAGACCTCTCATAGTTTTCTCGTTTTTTAATGTGTATTATTAATAAATGCTTAATTCTCTTCTCTTTTTCTGTAGTAATAACTGGTCTATAGCAAGTGATACTTTGACGAAAAAGGGCGCAGGCGGAGTTTTTGTACCCCACTTGCACCTTTTTATATTATATATGCATCATCATGCTAAGCCCCATTACTTGAAGACCCATTACTTCTTGATGACAACCTTCTTGGTCTTACCGTTCGACTTGATGATATATACACCATTGCCAGGAATCTGGTTCACCTGAGTACCGTCCATCTTGAAGATAGATACCTTGCTGTCGCCAGCAGCCTCAATATTCCAGATACCTGTTGCATCATCATCCATCCATGTGAATCCGGTAGCACCATAGGAATCAACAAACTGGAAGTAAACATCACCAGCCTCTGCCATATCCTTGGTAAACTCATAAACGTATGATCCATCAGGCATCTGTACATAATTGGTTCTTACCTCCTCGGCATTGGCACCATTCTTGGCATCCTCCAAACTGTTGTAGAGGGATGTCATCAAGTAGCCGCTCAGGCGGAAGGTGGTCTTGCCTGCTGGGAGTGAAGCCTTCAGCCATACTGGGGTGCTGCGAGAAGCACCTGTAATGGTTACGGTCTTACCCTTGGTGATTACCAATGGATTGGTAACAGTTTCACCTGGCTCTGCCTCATGCTTGGTGAACTTGATCTTGCTACCAGTCACCTGGCCTGCGAGAACGCAGTGGATATAAAGCTTGTCGCCCTTGCTAACGGTTACTTTACCCTTAAATACGGTGGTTGAAACATTACCTACGGTCTCTGTACCCATCATGGTAGTTCCGTATGGCTCCTGATTCTTGATGATTTCGATGCGGTCGCTACCACCATTGTAACCATGGTCGCAAGCGAAGTCGAGAACACCATCCTCAGTTACGTTATACTGCAACCAGAGATCAGCAGCACCTGCTTTGGTAAGCGTATATTCGTCACCCTCCATAACGATAGGATTGGTGCGAGACTCACCGGCAGAGAACTCTTTCTCTTCCAAGTACATGGTTGTACCCTCCGCAGCACCAGATACCTTGATCAGATAAGTGGTTCCAGCTGTAGCTTCGATAAAAAAGTCAGTACCCTTGTTGATGGCATTGTATTCACCATCCCACTGGCCTGTACCTCTAGGGAAGCTGACGGTAACACCTGGTTCAACCTCCACATTGAGTTTTCCATCCTTGGTAGCAGTATATTTGAAGTACTCTGTGCCCTCTATGGTGATTTCGTTTTCACCAGCTACAGCTTCTGCTGGGTTTGTTACAAGAGAACCCTTCTCTACATCCAAATAAGAAACTTTGAATGCCAGTGGATTATCCTCATTGGCAGTAACCTTGAGGATGTAAGTAATATCGTAAGACTGACCACCTACATAAGTCTTCAGCAAACCATCCTTTACAGTAGCTGCACCATATTCGCCATTCTGCTGGTTGTAGAAGAGGATAGATGTAGCAGCATCGAGAGTAGCATCTGTCTCAACAGTAACAAACTTCTCGGTGTTGGCAGGAACGGTGAGCTTATAATAATAGGTACCCTTGGCACTTGGCAAAGTATTCTCTACAGGGAGTTCTGTCAATTCGAAGGCAGAATTCACAGTCTCACCAGGCTGGTAGTCCTGCATTTCTGCCTTGATCACATCCTCGGCAGCAGAATCCTGCAACTTGTTCACTACAATATAATAGGTAGAACCGGTATAAGGAATCTCTACGCGAACATTATAGGTACCCGCCTCAGAAGAAGCCGCTACCTGCTGATAGGTGATATTGCTCAGGCTGGTATATACCTTTACCTGACCGCCAGCAAGTACAGCGTCGCTGGAAATGTTCAGATAACCCGTCTTGGTAGGAGTATAAGTGAAGTAGTAGTCGTCCATCTCAGCAGGCACCTTGTTCTCACCCTCATTCAAAGCGAAAGGCATCTCAAGAGAACCAGCCTTCACCTCTACGAGCTTAGAGTTTGCCACGACACCACCCTGAAGGTTCAGTGCGATGGAATAAGTCTGCCCCTTCTCTACACTGGCTTTCAGCATATATGCGCCTGTTGTCTGATCATAAGTAGTAACAGTCGTACCATTTACTGTGGCATTAGGAACATAGCCAGAGAAAGAAATCTGAAGTTGAGCAGTCTTTTCTGCGGTATAAGTAATATAAGCTGTTGTGCTCTCATACTGAGCACCCAGCGGATTACCCAAGTACAACTCCTCACCTACCTTCAACTCGGCAGGATTCTCCTGAGAGAGACCCTTGCCATAAGAAGACATCTCAGACAAGTCGAGGTTGAAGCCCGACTCACCCGTCATGTTCATGATGAAGTAGTAGGTCTTACCCTTTTCCAAGGCATACGCTTTAGAAGGATACTTCAAGCCCGCACCACCCAGGGTGAGCGAGTCTGTTCCTTCTACCGATGTAAATACAGTAGGAACATTGCTTGATCCAGACAATGGAGATACCTTGGCAAGATAGTTCTTGTCTGCTGTAAACTTCCAATAAGTGTTAATGGCGTTGGCACAAACTCACGTTTCTGGTGTAGTAACCTCTTCAGAAGACGGTTCACCGATTATCGGTGCATCTGTCAAGATTGTGGGTACTACTTCTGGTACTGTTACCGACATCGATGGTAACTTCACTCTGGATGTTGAAAGCAACAAAGCAGAGCTTGAGTTCAGTTACATCGGCATGGTGACAAAGAAATTAAAGGCATCAGAGAAGATGCAGGTTGTTTTGGATCCTGACACGCAGGTACTGGAGCAGGTAATCGTTACTGGTTATGGTGCTGCCAAGAAGTTGGGATCTGTAGTTGGTGCTATTTCCAACATCGGTGAAAAGAAGTTGGAAACGGTCGTAACCCCTAACTTTACTGATGCGCTCGCCGGTCAGGTATCTGGTTTGTCTGTTCTGTCATCTGCCGGTGACCCTTCACAGTCTGCACAGATCCGTCTGCGTGGTGTCAACTCTATCGGTTCTTCCAACCAGCCTTTGTTCATTCTCGATGGTTCTCCTATCACCGCAAGCTTCTTCAGCACATTGAACCCATCAGATATTGCCAACATCACCGTATTGAAGGATGCTGCATCAACCTCTATCTATGGTTCTCGTGCTGCCAATGGTGTAATTGTCATCACTACCAAGCAGGCTAAGTACAACGAGTCGGTTCAGCTCACCGTAAAGGCACAGTATGGTATCTCTTCTGCTACCAGCAAGGGTGAGGAGATGATGAACTCTCAACAATATATCCAGTTCCGCGACATGATTGGTCAGCCAGTGAGCGACAACATCCGCAACTTGGTGAGCAAGTATGGTATCAGCACCAACTGGCGCGATGAGATGATAGACAATTCTGCTCCAACATCCGACATCAATGCCACATTGCAGGGCGGTGGACAGACCATGAACTATTACGTGTCATTCAACCACCATCAGGAAGATGGCTTGATACAGGATTCCGAGATGCGCCGCAGTGCCTTGGCAGCCCGCATCAACTCTCGCTTGAATAAATTCTTCAAGTTAGGTTTCAGCTCCAACTTCGGTGTACAGGACTACAGCCAAAACAGCCAGTGGGCGGACAATAGCCAGATTTACGTAACCAACCCTCTGGTAGCATCCAAGATGGCTTTGCCTTATGATACACCTTATTATTATAGCTTCGACGAAGCTGGCAACATAGTAAAGGGCAATCGTGCAGAAGGACTTCTCTATTCGCAGTTCACAATGCCTTGGTTCTATTCCAAGAACACGACACAGGCTAACAAGAACATAACCGTCAACCTTTCTTTGAACGAACAGTTCACTCCAATCGAGGGATTGACATTCACAGCCTTGCAGTCTATGTTCGGCTACGATCTCACTTCCGACAGAACGAGCCTCCCTTACGATAAGTTCACCACACCAATGGGACAGGTGATTAACGCCAGAACAGGTGGTGTGTCAGCAAGCCTCAAGCGCTACTACGCTTACACCTTGACCCATACAGCAGAGTTTCGTCACAACTTCGGTTCTCACTATGTGAACGTCCTCTTAGGCGAGGAGACCCGCATACAGAAGGGCAGAAGCTTCGGCATCTTCACAACCGGTCAGACAGACCCACGCCGCATGACGCTGAACACAGCGACTACCATCTCTCCTGCCGACCAGGTAGATAGCCGATCAAAGGAGGTTGCCAATTCTCTCTTCGGCACAGCAGAATACAACTTCAAGGAGAAGTACTTCGTATATACATCTCTCCGTTTCGATGGCAGTTCCAAGTTTGCACCTAAGCATCGCTGGGGTACATTCGGCTCTGTAGGCTTGAAATGGAACGCCAAGAAAGAGAACTTCCTGCGCTCAGTGAAATGGTTGGACGACCTCACCATCAGTGCTAACTATGGTACTACAGGTAACGATTCTGGCGCCGGCTCTTACGACTTCTACGGACTCTTTGGTTCGGGCAGCAACTACAATGGCGAGGGTTCCATCGATATCACGCAGGCAAGCAACGATAAGCTGACCTGGGAGAAGGTGGGCAAACTGAACATCGGTTTGAACATCGGACTCTTCAACCGTGTCACAGTAGATGCCAACTTCTATCGCAACAAGACCACCGACATGCTGATGGAGATTCCTTACTCTATGACTACAGGTTTCACATCCGGTATGGGTAATATCGGTTCAATGGTCAACAAGGGATTCGAGGCAACCGTCAACGTGGACTTGATCAAGACCAAGGACATGAGCTGGACAGTATCAGCCAATATCGGCTACAACAAGAACGAAATCACAGAACTGTTCGCTGGTCGCAACGAATACGAACTTTCCGGCTCTGGTCTGAAACTGCAAGTAGGTCATGCCTTAGGTGAGTTCTACAAGGTACGCTATGCAGGCGTAGATTCTCGTACAGGAGAGCCTATGTGGTACGACAAAAACGGCAACCTCACCAAGGTGTATGACGAGACCAACAACTCCGTATTCCTGGGCAAGAACCATTACGCCCCATGGCTTGGTGGTTTTGGTACCAACTTCACATGGAAGGGCTTCAGCGTCATCGCTGACTTCGCTTGGCAATCGGGCAAGTACATGATGGTAAACGACGACTACTTCACCAAGAACGCCAACCAGGGTACCACCTACAACCAGTGTGTAGATATGCTGAACGTATGGACCACACCTGGACAGGTGACAGACATTCCAGCCTACGGCTACGAAATCTACTTGGACAGCCATGCCATAAGCAACGCATCGTTCCTGCGCATGAAGACGCTGACCCTTCAGTATCAGTTCCCTAAGAAATGGATGCAGGCTGTACACTACATCAAGGACATCAGAGTATTTGGTATAGCTCGCAACCTCTTTACCATCACTCCATTCGACGGATATGACCCTGAGCCAGACAAGACTGTCGTTCAGTTCAACTATCCAAACACCCGCCAGTTCGTGATTGGTGCAGAGTTAACATTCTAAATAAAAGTATTATCAGAAAAGAATTATGAAGAAGATATATTTTTCATTGATGCTTCTGTGTGCGATGGCGTTCACATCTTGTAGTATGGACCAGGCTCCATACGGTTCTCTGGACGACCAGACTGCCATCGAAAAGGAGAAGGATCTTCGCCAGTTCCGCAATTCTCTCTATACCAGTATGAGAGGAGTAACATCGGGCACCTGGCTTTACTTGTCCGACATCCAGATGGACGAGTTCCATGGCTTGATCAGCAATGGTAACCGCATTGGTACATTCTCCAATGGTACCATCACCATATCAGATGGTGACATTTCCAACAAGTGGAGTGGCTGTTACTCTACCATAGCCACCGCCAATGCCATTATGGACCACGCCGCCAGCATGACGGCAAGTGACGCTTTCAGCGCAAACGACAAGGTGGCTTTCGCCCATTATGCAGCAGAAGCCCACTTCGTGCGCGCCTACCTATACTTCTGGTTGGCAGACCATTTCTGCCAGTCATATACTCAGTGCGACCCAAGCAAGGCTGCAAGCGGACTTCCTTTGTCAACCAAATACAACCCTACGGGTAACCTCGCCGACTATCCAAGCCGCTCTACCCTGGATGAGACCTTCGCCCTCATAGAGGAAGATATGCAGAAGGCTTATGAAGGACTGGCGGCCTATGAGAAGTCGGGTGTGACAGTAGAAAAAGAGGAAAGTCAGCCTTTGGCTTACATCCATTCCCTGACCGTAAGAGCACTTCAAGCTCGCGTTGCCCTGGTGAAGGGCGACTGGGAAAACGCAGCCAAGTATGCCGAGGCTGTCATCAACAGTGGCAAGTACAAACTCACCACCATCAAGGACTATGCCAAGCTATGGACCAACGACGAAGGTACGGAAATCATCTTCCGTCCCAACATGACTCCTACAGAACTTGGCGGCTGCAACGCCACTCCTTTCGTAAGCGAGTCGGAGACCAAGGCGGATTACATTCCTACCTATGGCACACTTGACCTCTTGTGGATGAACGAAGGTGACATTCGTGCCGAGGTGTTCTTGAAACTCTACGAGAACCTTCAGGTGGAAGGTAGCAACTATGAGGCATACGTGTTCAACAAGTTCCCTGGTAACTCAGAACTTCGCACCAGCAGCAACAACAACCTCATGAATATGAGCAAGCCATTCCGTCTCTCTGAGATGTACCTCATCGCCGCAGAAGCAGAAGCAAGGCTGAACCACATGGAGGATGCCAATAAATATCTCAACACATTCCTCAACAATCGTATCATGGACTATGAGCCTCAGACCTATTCTGAGCCAACCATATTCCTCAAGGTTGTAGAAGAGGAGCGTGAGCGTGAGTTCATCGGCGAAGGCATGCGCATGAGCGACATCCGCCGCTATGGAAAGGGCTTCAAGCGTGTGTCACTCCACGAGGAGAACGAGACGCTGGACAAAATCATCGTGAAGCAGGGTAAGGCGATACAATATAAAGCCAACGACTATCGCCTCACCTGGCCTATTCCAAAGGCCGAGCTGGATGCCAACCCAATTCTGAAGGGACAGCAGAACCCAGGTTATTAATCAAACGAAGTAATAAACAAGAATTCATTCGGATATGAAATACATCAAATTATTCATGTTGCTGGCCGTAGTCGCTTTCTTCGGTGCCTGCTCCAGCGACGATGACTCATGGAACACGGCTTCCGACGTGACCGTAAGCATGGAGAATGCCACCATGAAAATCAAGGAGAGCCAGGGACTGACCAATGTGCCTATCAAGGTGACTGGCAAGACCAATGGCAATGTGTATGTCACTGTAGAGGTGAAAGAGGTGGGCAGTAACCCAGCTAAGGAAGACGTACATTATTATATTACTGACAAAACCATCAACATCTCCGACAGCACGGCACACATAGAAGTAGAGCCTGTAGATGACGAGGGAATCAACGAAGATCGTACTTTCGAGATTACCATCGTCTCTGCCAAAGGTGCAAAGATAGGCAACGCTACCACGATGGTCTCCCTGAAGGACAACGATGCCAACATCTACGAGAAGTTGCAGGGCAAATGGGTACTCACAGGCGTAAGCTATACCGGAGAGACCATGACTTCCGTAGTGAAGATCATTGGTGCAAGCGATGAAGACGAGGGCGACTACAACAACACCCTGTACCTGACGGGCATGGGTATGAGTTCTTCAACAGCAAGACTGTCTTACCACTACGATGCGGCTACCAAGCAGGGCTATGTGGCATTCGATAACCTGATGAAATACAACTTCATGGAGGACTTCGACGCTGGCAACGGAATCGGAAAGGTAAATATCTTGTTGAGTAACCTCGAAAACGGCAAGCTCACCACTACACCTATCAAGGGTACATGGTCTGACAACTGTAAGGAGATTACCTTCGAGGAAGGCAAATATCTGTTTGCGTATGCTTTGATCGGCGGCCAGTATGCCGAGTTCTTCCGCGTAACGAACATCAAGTTGACCAGAGCGAAATAAAGTTAAAGATAAAACAACAATTAACAATTACGTTTTATGAAGAAGAAACTGCTATTCATCTTGTCCATGCTAATGGTTGGTACTGCTATCCACGCAGTACCTGCCAAGCGTGGCATATGGAAGACATTTACGCTGAAGACTGGACAGACTGTCCAGGTTCAGCTTTGTGGCGACGAGTTCCTCCACTTCTGGGAGGACAAGGATGGCAACCGCTATTCTTACGACACATCCGATGGGCTGAAACCTGCCAACATGGCTCAGCTACGAACTCGCGCCCAAGTGATGCGCCAGCAGGCTTGCCCTGACAACATCATCAAGAAAAGCCTGCTTACTGGTGCCAATGGAAGCACAAGCCTCACAAGAGCCTCTTCTTACATGGGCAAGAAGCGATGCCTCATCTTGCTGGCTCAGTTCTCCGACAAGAAGTTCACCATGGATGACCCTAAGGCTTTCTACAACCGCGTGGCTAACGAGCCAGGGTTCAGCGAGGGTAATTTCAAGGGTAGCGTGGCCGACTACTTCAAGGCACAGAGCAACGGCAAGTTTGAGATGAACTTCGACGTAATGGGCCCTTATACCCTCGGCGAGCAAGCTTTTTATGGTAAGAACGAAGGAGGTCAGCAGGACGTGAACGTACAGGCGATGATCTCTGGATGTCTGGGCAAGGCTGCCGCTGAAGGCATCGACTTCTCACCATACGACTGGGATGGCGACGGACAGATGGAGATGGTATTCGTGGTCTATGCCGGACGTGGCGAGGCTACTGGCGGAGGAGACGACACTATATGGCCACACAAGGGAAGAATGACAAACCCTGTGAAGTGCGGCAACAAAACGTTGATAAACTATGCATGTTCCAACGAGCTATCTACATCCAACGAGGTGGATGGTATCGGAACTATCTGCCATGAGTTCTCCCATTGCTTCGGCTATCCTGATGCCTACGATACCAACTACACGGGACTCTACGGCATGGGAACCTGGGATTTGATGTGCCAGGGCAACTACAATGGCAACGGCTTTACTCCTGCCGGATATACTGCTTACGAGAAGTATGCCGCAGGTTGGATTACCCCTATCGAGCTGAAGGAGAATACTTCAGTATCAGGCATGAAACCTCTTGCAGAGGGCGGCGATGCTTACATCTTCAAGAATCCAAACAATTCTGACGAGTATTACTTGATAGAGAACAGACAGAAGAAAGGTTGGGACGCAGGACTTGCAGGATCGGGCATCATCATCAACCACATCGACTACAACCTGAAGGCTTGGAATTACAATATTCCAAACTCCATGATGTCTGGTATCAACGACCATGAGCGTATCACCCTCATCCCTGCAGACAACATAAAGAGCGACAAGAATGAAGAGAACGACCCTTGGCCTTACGGCAACAAGAATCGTCTGGCAAACAACACCACTCCTGCCTGCACATCTTATAATCTGAACACCGATGGTACCAAGTTAATGAACATCATCCTTTCAGATATGGCTATTGCTGCAGACGGTACGGCATCTTTCACTTTTCAGAACCTGAACAAGACTGCATCAGAAGAGAATTATATCTTCCAGGAAACATTTGACAAGTGTCTGGGTACAGGTGGCAACGACGGTAAGGGCTTCTATACCATTGGCAACCCTAACCAGTTTGCCAATGGTACCTTCTCACCAGACAAGAACGGCTGGACAGCTAATGTACAGACCTTTAAGGGAGGTTTCCAGTGTGCTCGTGTAGGCAAGCGAGGTGCCACCAACATCACCTTCACCTCTCCTGAGATCAAGATCAACGGCGATGCAACTCTTACATTCAAGGCAGCTCCTTACTCCTTGTCGAGCAATAAGATGACCGTAAGCATCAGCAACGGAACTGTAGAGACAGCAACTTTCAAGCTGGAGCCAAACAAATGGAACGAGTGTTCTGCAAAGATTACAGCCAACGGCAGAGTAAAGATTACCTTTGCATCAGACGCATTCTTCATCGATGAGGTTTGCGTGGCAGAAGGCTCAACATCGGGCATCAGCAATATCGTTCTTTCCGAAAAGCAAGTAAAGGCTTACTACAATGTCCTTGGCGAAAAGAGCAATGTTCCTTTCGAAGGTCTCAACATCGTGACCTTTACAGATGGAACCGCAAAGAAGGTTTACGTTAAGAAGTAAGTTTTAGTGGGTGCGGTGTATCACCGCACCACATCAAGAATAACAATTTAAGACAAAAAAAATATGAGAAATATTTACTTGATGACAGCAGCTCTTGCCATGATGGCAATGACTGCCAATGCCCAGAGCATGAAGCACATCAACATGAATGCTTCCTCCCAGACATGGGCTGAGGCCTCCACTCCACAAAAGGTTGAGAATTCAACCAGGAAAGTAGCTACAAGAGCAGGTTCTGACATCGCCGACAACCAGCGATACATCAACTACAGCTATGACGAGAGTTATGTATGGCCAGCTACATTCCCGGCAGATACACAAGGTGCCATATCATTGGGTACACTTTTCTATAGTGACGCATTCAAGAATTTCGAGGGCTGCAAGATTGTAGGTGCCCGCTTCTACGTCAACATTCCTATCGGCGCAAGCAAGGTGGGTATCTGCCACGTGAAGATCGAGAATAATACTCCTTATGTTGGCGACATCCTGGCATCAAAGGAAGTGCCTTCAACCGTAGCACACTGGAATTACGTTTGGTTTGATGAGCCATATAAGATTGATACAAAGAACTTCGACGGCTTGTTGCCATACTACGATTTCACACCAAGCAATATGAGTGCAGATGCAGGCTACCCTATTGCCTCATCAGGTACCTATGCAGGAACTTGCGGCGCATTGGCTTATGGTGACGTAGATGGCAAGCACGACCAAAGTAGCTGGGCATGGCAGCCTATCTACCTCGGAACTGACGGTTCAAACCTCATGATCCAGCTCATTATCGAGAAGGAAGACGGCAACTTCATCCTCCACGACTTGGTGTTGGACAAGATAGCTATGTCACCATTTGTGAAAAACAACACAAAAACAGGCTTAGCCTTCACTTGTCACAATGACGGACGTGACAACATCACAAACGTAAAATTCGGCATTGAGGTTGATGGCGAGAAAATGGGTACCTTCACATACGACAAGACTACTGCCGGCGATGCCTTCAAAGAAATTACCAATGCCGACTATTCCAACATCCCGGTAGGTCTTCCTGTCGACAAGGATTGGGCTATTGGCGAACATGAGGTAACTGTATATCCTGTGCTGGTAGAAGGAAAAGAACCAGCGGGAGACTTGACCAACGACAAGTTAACCACCAAGTTCAAGGTATATAAGGAAAACTTCGACCGCACCAAGAACCTGGTAGAGTTCTACGCATGCCAGTTGTCAAAATACACCTACTTTGCAGACCAGGTTCTCACCAAAACTGCCAATGCCCGTGAAGAAGACGACCTTGCCATCGTTTCTATCCATGGAGAAGGTCAGCAGGTAAATGAAGACGGATCTGTAGAAAAATTAGAAGATGTATTCACTGTACCTGAGGCTAACAAGTTGGCTTACTACTCTACTCCATCTGATGGTTCCGGTGCCTTCAACAGATACTTCTACGATAATGATGTCATCAATGCCGAGAAGGCTTTGACAGTAAACATGGCAGCTCAGGATGCAAGCGACCAGGATAATGTTGTTAGCATGCTCAATACAATCATCAACGAGTCTACTACCTTTTATCCATCATTCTCTACCGTTGGTATCGAATCTAAGCTTGATGACGCAACAGGCAAGTTGACCATTAAGGTTATGGGTAAGCTCATCAACGACTACCAGAAGTTGATTGGTGATGATGCACGCCTCACCGTTTACCTAACAGAGGATAAGGTTATCGGCAAGCAGAACACAGGTGGTTCTATTGCAAAGCCTAGGTTCACCCACAACCATGTATTGCGCAAGATTGTGACTGGCACACTCGGTGATGCTCTCCAGACCAACGGCAACAGCTATGAGAACGACTATGAGATTGAGCTTGATGATGCTTGGAAGAGCAAGAACATGCATATCATTGCGTTCATCAGCCGTCCAATGACAGAGAAGGAGGTAGATGGCAAGACCGCTCTTGCTTCTGCCATGAACGATCTTTGGGTAGATAACACCAACATGGTAGCAGTTGGCGACAGTGACCTTACCGGCATTTCTAACGTTATCAACTGGAACGAGGTGAAAGAGGTGGGTCGCTACACCATCGATGGTCAGAAATTGAATGCTCCAACAAAGGGTATCAACCTCGTGAAGCTTTCAAATGGCAAGACCATCAAGGTTATTGTAAAGTAATAAGTACACCTTATTATAATAGGTATCATCATAGGCAACCTTCCCTGGTTAGCCTATTAACCGAGTAGGAGGAAAACGACTTCGTTTTCCTCCTACTTTCGTTTTGACTTTCTTGCAATCTATCCATCATATACCCACTTCTTTTTGGGGTTATGGAGAAGTAGCACTAACTTTGCTAATGAAGTAGTACTAACTCTACCGAAGAAGTAGTACTTAATTTATAGATGAAGTTATACTTCTTTGTACAGACAGTTATACGCCACAGAGACAACTGATGATATGAGATTTTTTCCTTTATCAGTCTTGCTATACCAATATAAATCTCCTTTTTTCGAGTAAAAATTTAACAAAAAGTCTTGTTTTTTACGTCATAAACTTGACTTTTATATATTTCTTTAACCATTTTAGCCTAAGATATACCTCAAATTCTGCACATAAAAGCTGTTAGCCAGCCGATTTTATAAGTTTCTTTTATCTAAACTTAACATCGCTCAAACTAAGAATATTACATCATATTTAGTGCAGTTTTATGTAGCTGCGATACACTTTTCTGCACTTATTTTTATAAGCTATAACTTGTTAAAAATCGACCTAACTTAACGATGCGCATCATTGCACCTTAACGATGCGCATCATTAGCACCTAATAAAGCGCATCATTAACACCTAATAAAGCACATCGTTAGACCACTATAAAACGCATCGTTAAAATTCATGCATTTGCTTCCTTTTTTATCCCCTTAAACTCAGCTCCAAAAACTTGTCACATAACTGAAATACCCCATCATCTTGCGTGATAAAATCTCTGTCAAGCAAAGTCTTGACCGCTCCTTGCACGGTGCTTGCCCCAAGATGATACTTCTGCAAAAACTCTTGTGACATCAGAGAAGAGGGTTATCCTTCCAAAGCGATAGCCGTGAGCACCTGCTTCTGCTTGGCTGTCAACTGGTATATCAACGCTTGATAGGCAAAGCGATGCTGGACAAGAATGCCATCAATCACAGAAGTATTCCGGCGAAAGATAGCCTTCTATAATAAATGGATTTACCTGTACCATAAGCTTTTACGTCATTATGAGTTTTACGTAACGAAGAATTCATAATGCAAATACGAATAATCATTGAGAATACAAACTTTTTAGCGAGAAAAAAACAAGAGTGGAATTCTTTGACATATTTATATTTAATAATGTTAAATCAAACCTTAAAACCATACTTTGCCAGCCAAACAAAGTGGTTTTCAAGGTAAAAGAATTACCTTTGTAACGTCTATACCCATACCGGAAACCTCAATGGGCAGAGGTTGGGCAGACATATATACATATAAGGCGTAACTGTACGCTTTGGTTTTGACTTGTTAGAACTTCGCAAACTCTCAACTGTTCGTCAAAGACAAAGCAACGGGAACGCCTCATGGGGGTGTATTATATACTGCCCTCATTGGCTTCGAACAATTCTGTTGTTCGTCGTCAAGAGTACTTTCTATATACTTACACTGGCGTGGGGCTTTCGGCGTTGTATCAGCGATGACTGTCTTGGCTGTTCTTTTGTTTTCCTTTACATTCTTTGCATCATTGATTGGCATCACTGAATAACAGGATGCCAAGGTCAATATTCCCAGCAAGAGAACTGCCGCTACCTTATATACTTCGTGGCTCATTTGTTGTGTCATTCTTTGAAATATAGTGTAAACATGGAACCATGCGAGCCTTCGCCCTCATAGTCTGCTACCAAGGGAAGTTGGCTGCATAGTTCATTGACGGCGGCATCATCCAAATGAGTGTAAGTCTCCAATTTGAATGCTCCGCAATTACGCTGCAAGTTCCATACGCCATAGCCACAAGCATTGACTGCGGTCGTTACGGCATCCTGCAACTGCCAGGCCTCGGTATAGTCGTTAATGTCCATACTTTTGTCTAAAAGTTTAGTTTAACGTCCTTGCCGAACGGAGCCAGTGAGAGACCTGCCATCTTGAAATGTTGCTTGGAAAATGGAATGCCAATGATGGTAATGAAGAGCAACATTCCAAAGAAGATATGCATTAGCCATGCCCACAAGCCACCAAAAACAATCCAGATGACATTAAGGGGCAAGGTGATGCAACCGCTTGGGCTGTCTCCATCACTCACTTCTGCACCGAATGGCCATAAACAAAGCAAACCTATTTTGAAGGTCTGCAATGCTATGGGGATGCCAATAATGGTGCAAGCCATTACCAAACTTCCCGTGAAATATCCGATTGCCGCTTCGAGACCTCCGAAGAGCCACCATAGTAGGTTTCCTATTATTCTCATTATTATTGTCTATTTTACAGTCCACACTCCATTGTTCTTCTCTTTCGGAAAAACGACACCTTCATCAATCAGTTTCTTGATTTGTTTGGCAATACCGCTGCGGGCTTTTCCGAGTTCTGCGGCTATTTTGTCGTATGTGATAGTGGGGTCTTGTTTTATAAGTTCAAGAATCCTCTGGGCAGTCTCAGTAAGTCCACCTTGTGAATCGGCCAGTCCACTTTCCGAACTTGTTAGTCCACTTTCTTCGTCTTTTGAGTGGACTAGTCCACCATTTGCGCCATCAGAGTGGACTAACAATCTACCTGCCTTAGCCAAGCTCTCTGCCGAGCAAGGGATTGATAATAGGGTACGGTCTGGATTGTGTTTGATGCTATAAATAGGAGACTGCCCCATATACTTTGTCCACGTATTGACAAAATCCGGGATGCCTGTTCCTGCACGTTCGCCTATGTCCACCAAGCTGAACATCTTCATCACGGTCTCGTTGCGTGGATCGGACACGCCTCCAGCTAAAGCTGCTTCCAAGCCAATTCTGATGTCTCCTGGGTTGGCAAACTTACTTCTGCCACAGTATGACCATGAGCCGCAAAATGGAGTTTGTTCTGTACTATCTTGAAAAACTCCACCGACATATCTGAGCGAGGGTCATAGTCTACAGCTGTGGCATAGATGTCAAGCACCTGTCGATACATCACCTTTTCCGATGAGCGAATGTCACGGATGCGGTTCAGCAACTCTTTCCAGTATCCACCGCCTCCCAGTTGCTTCAAGCGTTCATCGTCCATGGTGAAACCCTTGTAGAGATATTCTGCCAGCCTTTCTGTTGCCCACTGGCGGAAGCGCGATGCTACAAGCGACCGTACACGGTAGCCGATGGAAAGAATCATGTCGAGATTGTAGTAGGTCACATTGTAATTCTTCCCATCTGCGGCAGTTGTTCGGAATTTCCGAACAACTGCATCTTCCTTCAATTCTCCATCTTCAAAAATGTGCTTGATATGCTCACTTACGTTTGATTTGCTTGTCTGATAGAGATCGCATATCTGCTGTTGGGAGAGCCAAAGGCTTTCCTGCTCATATTTTACCTCCAAGTGGGTCTTGCCGTCCTCACTTTGGTATATTACGATATTTCCGTTATTGTTATCGTCCATATTGTTTACAATATCTTTGTCACCGTATTGGGTGAATATGTTTTGAATATCTGTTCGAAATTGGTTGCAGTCGAGTCTGTCTTCATACTTGTATCACGAAGCACGGCATACATGGGCTGCATCTTGGCGATGACAGTCACCACGTCGTCTGTCACGTCTTGGTCGAAGCAAACTGCCGCCCTTTGTTATGGGGACTGCTTACGGACCTACGGACGGGCATCGACTGAACAAGCCTTGGGCATAAGCTGTCAATGTCGTTTCCTATATTTAGTTGACTACATATACTTCTTCAACCATTTTAGCCTAATATATACCTCAAATTCTGCCCATAAAATTCATACATTTGCTTTCTTTTTATCCACTTAAACTCTGCTCCAAAAACTTGTCACATAACTGAAATACCCCATCATCTTGCGTGATAAAATCTCTGTCAAGCAAAGTCTTGACCGCTCCTTGCACGGTGCTTGCCCCAAGATGATACTTCTGCAAAAACTCTTGTGACATCAGAGAAGAAGGTTTCCCTTCCAAAGCGATAGCCGTGAGCACCTGCTTCTGTTTGGCTGTCAACTGGTATATCAACGCTTGATAGGCAAAGCGATGCTGGGCAAGAATGCCATCAATCGCAAACTTAACATCATCTTCTTCCAACAACGGCTTGTCGGTGATGGAAGTATAAAGCATATTGAGAACATACTGGACGTACCATGTAATGCCATCGAAACGATGATATAAATAAGCAAAAGCCTCAGCACTAATCTCCTTGTGATTTTTGGAAAGATGATGATTGGCAAATTCCAGGTAAGTCTGCTCATTGATAGCCTCTAACCCCATGATGCTCGAACTATGATAGAAAGGACGAGACTGAGACGTAAACATCAAAGCCATCATGTGACGCTTGGAACCAGAAAACACGAAGTTGGCGTTATGACAATTCTGTATTCGCTTACGCAAACTCGCCTCAACGGTTTTCTCAGGATAGTTGGCTATCGTCTGAAACTCATCTATCGCTATCAAGCAAGGCTTATCTGCCTGTTCGAGATAAGCGAAGATCTCATCCAGCGTAATATCCGGAGTCTGAATATCTCCCAAACCAACACTCCACTCCGGATTTCCATTGATGTCAAAAGAGATAGTTGACTTCAGAGACTGGAGCATATTCAGGAAAAATTCCCACACTTTCCTGCCCTTTGGCTTGAGTGCCGTCAGGATTCCCTTGCCCAGCGCATAGACGAATTCGTTCAAATTCTTCGTATCATAAATATCAATATAGATGCAATGATACTGATCCCGGATGTTTTCCTGCTGAAAACAATTATAAATCAGTCCCGACTTACCCAGACGTCTTGGCGCAATCAATGCCACATTGCATCGATTGGTCAAATGGCGGGTAAGAAGAGCTGTTTCCTCTACCCTATCACAGAAGTATTCCGGCGAAAGATAGCCTTCTATAATAAATGGATTTACCTGTACCATAAGCATTTACATCATTATGAGTTTTACGTAACGAAGAATTCATAATGCAAAGATACGATGAATATTTGTAAACGGCAAATATTTATCGGAAAAAAGTATCTTAAGTTCATGTAAATCTGCATTTTAGCAAAGTTTGAAGAACAAAAAAATGCATTTTAGCAAAGTTTGAAGGATAAAAATATGCATTTTAGCAAAGTTTAAGTACGCTAACCTACTGATTTTAAACATTTTATTGTACTTTTGTAATCGAAATAAGAATTAATCTTCAAATAGAGCAACTATGGTAGATGAAAAAGTGATATTGCAAGTCTTAGCTGAGCAACAGGAATATGTTCAAAGTTATGAACCCCAAAAGTGGGTCAGCCGATATGAAGAAAGCCTTTTTGAATTAGATAGTCCGCTTGCACAAGTGGTTATCGGTGTGAGACGAAGTGGCAAATCAACACTTTGTCATAAGGTTTTATTGGAGCATCATTTGAAATATGGGTACGCCAACTTTGATGATGATCGCTTGGCAAAGTTGAAAACAGAAGACTTGAATACCGTTCTCTCTTGCATCTATCAAGTGTATGGCACGGATATCAAATATATATTTTTAGATGAGATTCAAGATGTAGATGGATGGCACTTATTTGTCAATCGTCTGCTTCGCAGCAATTTACATTTAGTGGTGACTGGCAGCAATGCTAAATTGTTGAGTGGCGAGCTTGCCACTCATCTCACAGGGCGTTACAATGAGATTCATTTGTTCCCTTTCTCCTTTTATGAATATTGCAAGTTTCATCATGTTGACCTTGTTGGCATTACCACCAAGGCTGACGCTGAAAGGAAGCGAGCCTTTTTGGACTACATTGCCGATGGAGGATTTCCTGAGATGCAAAATATGCGCAACAAGCGTGGCTATGTACAAAGTTTGATGGAAGCCATCGTTACCAAGGATATACAGCGCCGTTTCAACATACGCAACGTTAATGCTTTGCGAAAGATAGCCAACCACCTTATCAACAATGTTTGCCAAGAGGTAAATTATGATGATTTAGCAAAAATCCTGAGTATGTCGGATGTGACAGTTAAGAAGTATGTGGATTATCTGCGTCAAGCATTCCTTATACAACTACTCACCAAGCATTCCTTCAAGAGTAAGGAGCGCATCAGAAATGCCAAGGCTTATATCGTAGATTCTGGTCTTCAAAATAATCGTGACAATGCGTTTGCAGCAGAGAACATTGGGTGGCGCTTGGAAAATGTCGTTTACATTGAACTTTTGCGCCGATGCACAAACTCTTTTTTGGATATTTATTATTACAAGGAGAATCCACGTTCTAAGGAAATCGACTTCGTTGTATGTAATCAAGACAAGGCAGTGGAACTCATTCAGGTAGCCTACGATATAGAGGGAGAAAAAACTTTCAAGCGAGAGACGGATTCGCTCATCAGAACCTCTTCTGTCTTGCGTTGTGATAAGTTGACTCTCATTGCTTTTACCAGCACTCGTGATTATAAGATTGACGGTAAAAGCATCCGCATTGTGTCGGCCATTGACTGGTTGCTGGAACGGAAATAGCCTTCAATAACAGTATCTGACATTCAATAAAAAAGTATCTTAGGATACTTGCTCATGTATCTTAAGATACTTGGCAATGTATCCTAAGATACTTTGCAATATAGCTTCATGTGCCAATGAAGCCTGTTTCATCGGTCATCGAAGCCTGTTTCATCTTAGGATGAAGCCTACTTCTTGCACATCCCCAGAAAATACTTATGTATCTCTAAACTTTCGTTCAATTCCGGATGGAAGGCGGTAACCAGCTGGTTACCCTGACGGGCAGCTACAATCTTGCCATCTACCTCGGCAAGAACCTCGGCATCACCCCACACCTCTTTAATATAAGGAGCACGGATGAAAGTCATAGGAATATTGCCCTCGATACCCTTCATCGGAGCCTCGATGTAGAAACTGCCCAACTGGC